>Ga0315915_1001161_pt1 | contig 31072 bp, 18 predicted proteins | sample MpolbnodulesMG_FD_207738 | JGI IMG/M metagenome (GOLD analysis project Ga0315915, IMG submission 207738) | Medicago polymorpha root nodule microbial communities from Los Angeles, California, United States - branched nodules | ecosystem: Host-associated > Plants > Roots > Nodule | place: USA... | reverse complement strand
AAAGAATGATTCTTACATGTTGCACCTACAACAGCCACTTCCATTAATGCAATGTGTAACAATCAATTTTAAATATCAGAGTGTGCATTGGATATTATCTAAATCTTAGGGTGTTCATGAAGATTTTTTTTGAAGAAAAAAAATGCACAAACCACTTCTGGAAATAGTATAAATTTGTTTGGGTAATAAACTTTTTTTTTAATAAGCTATTTTTGATAATAACTAAGGTGCGTTTTTGGATGGGAGGGGGTTTAGAAAACATCCAAAACACTCAACACAAATCAAACATGAGATGCAAAACAATTAATTTTGAATAAAATGCTTTTAATTTTTTTTTTTTTAAATCGGATGATATGCTTGATTTCATTTATAGTTAAGGATCTAGAAAAACCAACATCAATTAACAAGTGAATTAAAAATTAGGTTGATTGCTTGCAAACTTAATTTAATTTTAATCGTTTTTCTCAGTTCATTATTTTCATTTTATGAATTTTTCTGCTCTTTTCAGAGTTCATGTTAATTTTTCTTAAAATAGTGATTTCTCTGCAATGGTAAACGGACAGTGAAAATTGATGGGAGGCCGGTGGCGAATCTTGAGTTATTTTTTTGACCGTCAAATTTTTATGGAATAGTGGTTTATTTTGCTTGAATTCAGCATTAGGGGTGTAAGTTTGAATCCTCACAAGAACGTATTTTTTTTTTTAATATATTATAAAAAATACAATATAAATATAAAAAGAAGACGGAGAAAGTGTTAAACCCACCATCTCTGGAGCAATTGTCAAGCGCCTTTCCACTGCGACAAACGAAAGTTATTGATATATTATGGCTAATATGGTATATATAGAAACCTTGGGAGTGTCATGGCTCTCATGGGTCCCAAAGAAGATCCGCCAACGTAGGAGGCAGTGACTGCTGGTAGCAAATTTCTGGATTTGGCCAAATTAAAATTGATTGAAACATGAAGACTTAATAGTTGAAGAAGAGGTTTTGTAAAAAAAAATTGAAAATTAATATTGTACAAGCAGGTCTAACATCCCTTAAAAAAAAGGGGGAGCTCACTCGCTCACTGTGGGAGACATGAAACATTCTTCCATCCTAGACTGCACCAATAATATCTAAACTCGTCTTTTAAAGAAATTTCATCGAGATATTTTAGTTTTTCAAAAAATTATAAAAGTTTTTGTTATTAGGAAAGTTACAAAACACTCTGAATTTTAAGGTAATAGAAAGTTGTTTTAACTATTATTCTTTAACTTTATAATATTGTTCTAATTATTGTTATAGGTACGATGTTTTCAGCATCGTTTAATGGTGGTTAATCTCCATTTAAGAATAATGTCTTAATTTCCCATGTTTTTTGAATTAATATATTACAAGTACATACTTTTCATTGTCATTTAACGGTAACAAATCTTCGTCCGAGAACCTTTGGAGTAAACAAAATACGTTCTCTTTCTCAATCAAATTATTTTTATACGTTAAAGTTAGAGATCAACTATTTACCGCTTTCTCTTAAAAAAACTCTTTACCACTTATTTAAACTTTAAAGAGTTCATTTCTCTTGCAAGGACCAATGGTTGATACTTTAATTTCTAATGTTATTTAATTCAAAGTTTTACCACAAAATATGATAGTTATGTCTCCCTTCATTTAATACTTCTTTTCACCAGCAACTACACATGACCGTAGAGGTAGATTGTAAATTAATACACTAGTGTGTGAACTAGACTTGTTTCTTTCTATCCAATGTGAAAGCAAAACAAAATAAAAAAAACTTGTGACAAATTTAAATTTGGTGTCACTATCTTGCCCAGATAAAAAAAAATCAAAATAATCATTGTGTGAACTTCATTGGTCACATTAAATAATAATTTAATGTAATATTGTAACCCAATATCTCTACCACATAACCAATAATTCTTCCATCTATAAATACTCTTTCTTGCCTCTCATTTTTCCTCCCTCTTCACCTTACATCCTTCTTCATATCATTGTACTAAGCTTATTGTTATATAGCCTTTGCTTCTTCATACCCTTCTCCTTAATCCTCTCACTACTTCATTCTTTTGTCTCTGGTAAGCCAATGACTTCAATTGTTCTTCTTATTATTATTATATGCTCTTGTTCATAATGATTCATTAAAAAAATGAAGAACAAAAAACATATAAACTATGTGTGTGTGATTTTGAGGTTGTACCTTTTAATTCTCAAAATTAATCATGGATTAAATAAATGTTTGGAATGTAACAAAAAAAAAAATATATTTGGAATTGAGAACCGTACCTCTGGTTTTGAGAGGGTAGACAAGTTTATTATGAGATACTAGACATGTTTGAACTTTTTATTTGGTCTTTTTACTATAAGGCATGATATTAAATATTTTGTGATTATGTTTAGTACCTTATATACATAATCAAGAAACTTTATTAAATGGATGATTGAATTATATGATTCCTAAAGTTTTCTTATCCCATGATGAACTTTGTTCAAAGAATTATAATAATGAGAGTATGGCTTTGCGTCATTATTTCCTTAATGATTTAAAGGGTCCATTTTTTATTTTCTTTTCTTTTGGTTACTTACTTATAATAATTGAAAGAAGCTTTTGAACTCTCTCATATTTGTTTTTGTCCTGTTTACAAAAAAGGGCACTGATGTATAAGTTTTTTTTTTAATTCATTCTCTTTCAATGATTGTGAATTTTCCACTCAAAATCAAAACAAAAGTTTTAACCCTAGTGGATTTGATTAGCATCTTGAAATATTGATTGGTTTTCCTTTATGATGATTATTATGCTTTTTGTGATGCTAATCCAAGTCAATATTTCAAAAAGTCCATTTTTTTAGGTACATAAGCCACTAAGATATGTAAATTGAGAATCAAACCCTATATAAATAAATATTGGTAGGTTCATGTCATGCAACATAGTGCTAACATTATTTTCTTTTGTTAAGGTTTTCTGCTTGAAATGGAGTACGAGGGTCGATTTAGACAAGCTCAGAGACAAAAATATGATTGTCTTCTATTTGGTAAGAATTTTAGTAAGACAAATCATATATTAATTACATGATTAAAGTGTTCATATTCTTATGATTGTAACTGTGTCTTATTTTTGTGCATCAGATTTAGATGATACTTTGTATCCACTAAGCTGTGGTATTGCAAAAGCATGTGGACAAAATATTAAAGGTGTGAATTTCTTTGTCAATGATGTTCTTAGTAATGTGTTGATGATTTTTTGCAGCATGTAATTTTGTTGGTCTTGACTAATGTTGTTTTGTATGTGATATTGATATTGATTTATAGATTATATGGTTGAGAAGCTTGGCATAGACAGAAGCATAATTGATGACTTGTCCAACCATCTTTACAAAAACTATGGAACAACTATGGCTGGTTTAAGGGTATGTGTGATTACTTTATTTTCCTTTTTAATTAAGCTGAAATCAGCTATAGGATTGGTTTCTCGGATTAGTCAATCTTAGATCGGATACCGAGTTTTAAAAAAAAAAATTAAGCTGAAATCACATAAATTTGACAACCTAAATGTTTTGTTTTGTCAATTTAGGCAATTGGATATGACTTTGACTATGATGAATATCACAGGTACATGACTTTCTCTTTCAAACTTTTTATACTCCATCACTTCTAATTTAGTAACTATTTTATATAATTTTTTTTTACTACTCTTATGTATGTTTTTAATTTGTGAAATTGATATTTGAGTTTTTTGTTGCTGCAGTTTTGTTCATGGAAGATTACCATATGAGAATTTGAAACCAGACCCAATTCTAAGAAACCTCTTGCTAAGCCTACCTTATAGGAAACTAGTAAGTTTTTTTTTTTAATTTCCACACTCTCTCAAATTTAGTACCTAAAAGTGTATAAATATTATAAGTAGTTTGAAAAAAAATAAAATCGGTCAATTTAGTCTCTGCTATTAAGATGTTAGAGACTAAATTGACAAAAAAAATAATATTATAACGAATTTTATATACCGTAACGACTACTTTTTTATATACTATATGATGGTTTATTCAAAATTGAATCAAATCTAATGTGACCCCTTGATTGTGTTTTTTCTATAGATCTTCACAAATGCAGACAAAGTTCATGCAATTAAGGCACTAAGCAGGCTTGGGTTAGAAGATTGTTTTGAAGGAATTATATGCTTTGAGACACTTAATCCCATCCACAAGAACAATGTTTCTGATGATGAAGATGATATTGAGTTTGTAGGTTCAAGCATAGCCAATCATACCACAAGTACTAGTGGTAGTAACTTCCAAATATTTGACATTATTGGTCATTTTGCACAATCCAATCCAAGTGAAGTTTTGCCAAAGACACCAATTATTTGCAAACCTTCAGAATATGCCATTGAGTTGGCTCTCAAGATAGCCAACCTTGACCCACAAAGAACTGTAAGAAAATAATCCTACATTCAATAATCAGCGAAATTTAAGGGTCTGTTTGTTACGAATTATTAAAAAAATAAACCGACATTCAATAATTTAAAATTTGTTTTCTGAAAATGTTTAAATAAGAAAAAGTTACTGTGTTAACTTGCAATAGTAAAAACCTGTTTTTAAAAAATAAAAATATCTATCAAAATGCTTTTCAAAATAAGCTACTCTAAACAAACAATTTCTTTTTTTTTTGAAGAGGCTAAACAAACAATTTCTATTTGCAGTAATTTTTAAATTATTTTCAAAATCTCATTTTTTCTAAAATTTGTAACAAAAAAAAAGCTTCTAAAAATTATATTTAAAAAAAATGATTTTTTCAAAAATAAACTACAACAAACCGTTTTAATTTTGTAGCCATAGTTAAGGTTGCATCGCAACCCTTAATATTTGTAATCACACGTAATTGTGGTTGATGCAACCTCGTAATAAACTGTCGTCTACATTCACAATGACCTAAAAATTTCAAAGCTCCCGATCAGATCGTGGTCGCGAACTTTTTTACAATAGTGATCCTAATTTTTTTTTCTTTTCTCATTATGCCATTTTCAGTTATTCTTTGAGGACAGTGCCAGAAACATACAAGCTGGGAAACGTGTGGGACTTGACACTGTGCTGGTAAGCCATTGCTAAAATTTGTTACATAGTAGTATCTAATTGCCAAATTATTGACATTATGTTATATATGCCAAACAAATATGAGACTCTAATTATTTGATTGTTACACATCATTTTATATAGGTTGGTAAATCACAGAGAATTAAAGGTGCTGATTATGCCTTAGAAAGCATCCACAACCTTAGAGAAGCAGTGCCAGAATTATGGGAATCTGACATTAAATCAGAAGTTGGTTATCCTAACAAGCTTGCTGTGGAAACATCTGTGACTGCTTAGTTAATCAATTATGCCAAAAAAATTCAAAATTCAGATGAAAAAAATGAAAATAAAAAGAAATTTCCCTTGTTCAGTTGTACTTGATGTAGATGTGTTATTAATATTATAATAAAGTAATTTAAGTTTATGTATATGTTTTGATCATGTTATAATAAATTATATTATTAAATGTCTCATAAATCCTAATTCAACTGGTAAATATGCTGAAATTGTTAGGCCGGCCATCATGATTAGGGTTTGAACCCCAACATCTCTACTTATATGTGTGGGTTTATGATGGCTTTGTCATTTCGTCTATTAAAAAAAATATTATTAAATATTAAATTTCCCTTTTAGGCCTTGTGTACTTATGCTCATGTAAGGAGCCAATAATATTTTACATACCTCCAAAGAGGAGAAAGAACCAAGTTTAAGAAAGAAACAAAGTGTAAAAGTAAATGAAAACAAAAAATGGAATCCAAACAACCACAATGAGTATATTTGCATTCTTCTTTATAAAAACAAAATGATTTTTATACAATAATTTAAGCTAAATTTTTTTATGGTGATTGATATGATGTCACTACATATCATAATTATATGACTAACACAGATGTCATTATCGTATAAATGGACATAGGAACCAAAAACTTTGAGCCTCACATTTTGAAGGAGCCAAACATTGGTTCGGGGAACAAATATATAATATAAATCTATTTTCTTAATAAACTTGTTACAATAATGTATGATTTTTTATTTTTATTTTTTATAAAAAATGACTATATATAACTATTAGATTGTGAAAGCTTGCATCTATAATATGTTATAATTAAGTTAAATAACAATGTCAAAGTTTGCTCTTAAAGTGAGTTGATACACTCTTTTCAAAAAATTCAATACCAAAAATTTACAAAGACTAAATACAAAGGTATTGCATATTCCAACACGCACCTCATTATATAAAATACTTTTACAATGTTTTTTCCTTTGTGTTGGATAAACATAACCAAGTAAATTATCTTATAAAAGGGTGAGAATTAACTAATTCCATGAGCAATTTTTAGATAGTTGTTGAGAATCATGATAGAAATGTTGATTTTAGATTTGATAGTGTCAAGAAGTTGATACAATGAGTGTAAAATTACCATATACAGTGATTCTAAGATAACTAATATAACTAACTTTTAACTAATCATAATTAAATTCTAACTACCTTAAATGATAATAAACTAATTCGAATTCGAACTCAATTATATCTAACAATTTCATGTAAGTTAGAAGTGTGGATTAACATTTTTAAATTGAAATGAATAATCCAGTCCAAGAAAAAGAAAATACAATGTCACGGTGTAATGAATTTTAAAAAAAAAATTACAATCCTAATCACATTGACTTAACAAGAAAGTTAAAATAAATGAATAATTCGGAGAACCTAAGTTCAATTTTTAAATAGAACAATTTTTAGTTAAAATATCTTTACCTCACGGCCGAACTCTAGATTATCAGGACTTCTTTCCTATGTGAACGCCGAAATGCATAGCTTATAGAATTCTTCGACCAGAAATAGTGTTCACACTAATATTTTTCTAACTTTTTACCGGGCATTCTTTTTTATGAAAACTTTTTACCTTGCATTTTTTCTACTAAACTTTTAATTATGAATTTCACTTAGGCTTTGTTTGAGAGTTTGGAGGAGAGGGTTTTGGGGTGGAAAATATATAGAAAAATGGACAAATCTTTCACATTTTCTGAACGAGCATTTTTTTTTACAGAATGATAAACTAATACTTTATGATTAATATATTTTTAATTTTAAGAATATTATAACAATATACATTGAGTTTGAAAAATTCATATAAACCCCTTAAAATCCTCCCCCAATTTAATTTTTGATTTCCCTCTAATGAGGAAGATTTTGTATTATGAATAAAAAAAATCAACTCTCAAAGCCCTCTCCTTCCAATGTCTTCGATTTTGTCATACTTTTTGTGTGTTGGTTTTCGGTGGGCCGATTAATATTGCTTCGAGATTGGGAGTCAGTGTCTAGCGGTAATCTTGTTTGGTGTGATTTAGTGTTTCTTTGGTGTACCAGGGGTGAGGGGTGCCCTTCTGATTTGGTCCTAAAGTCTGGTGGACCGATCACTTTTGATTCGAGATCGGGAGTCAGTTCTTTGGCTCAAGTTTGGTATTGGGCTTTTTATGGTTTCTTTCGGTGGATCGGAGGTCGAGAGGTGGTGGAAGCTGTATGATCTTTCGAATAGGAGCTTTTCGGATGTGGATCAGCTTTGATGTTCATGATTGGGAGTTTAATTTTGAGAGGTGTTTTTTCTTTGAGGGTGAATAGTGACGATGGATGGTGTTGTATATCGTTTTTTCAGTGGTCGTTTTCGTAAAGGAGTCTGTTTTAGGTGATGATGTGTATTTTGGTAGGTGTTGTTCTCAGGGTTTTTTAGGGTGTTTATTTTCGGGTGTTTCGCCTATATACATTGCCTTTTGTTTGTATTCTTAGTTTCACCGGTCTCTGTTCATCTTGAGCAGGAATCTAATTGTTTAATAAAATTTGCTATTTAAAAAAAAAACCTCCCCTCCCTCCTCTTCGAACTCCCAAAGTGCAATTCCTTTCAATTATTTGTCATTCTAAGTTGTCAACATTCAATCCAATTAATGAATAAATAAATAATCAACAAATCATTCCGCATGATGAATTAATTAATTGTTTAAAAAATTATTAATTTTATCAATCATTCATAGCAATCATATTTGAAGATGATGAAATGATCATTGACATTCTTGCCACTCTATTTAATTTGTATGAAACAAACCATTAAGCTATAACTAGGTTAACTATAACGTGTTTTAAATGCACGACATACATCAACTCATGATTCATGAAGAATACTAGTTGATACGCAAGTTGCTTACATAAACTAATATAACGGTCTTCATCATAGTTCCACGTAGCAATGTAATTTCTAATTAATTAAGTTCAACCAAGCATAGTCTAACTAGCTAATCCCATCGTTAAAATAAAAATAATATTATGCTTTAAGAGGTCCCAACAAGTTAAAACCTTTATCTGCAAGCTTATAGGTGAATAATTAATTACCCCTAAGTTAGTCTACGATGATATATAAAATATTACAAAACAAAGGGAGAAAAATTGATGTATACACATCTAATAGAACTGAAAAACACCGGTAAATGACGACAATGTCTCCGCGGCAGTTGATTACCGAGGAAAATAGAATCGGCGATAGTTAACTGTCAAAGATTTCCTCGGTAGTTAACTGCCGCTGGTTTCATCGGCAGTTAACTGCCGATGCATGTTTATACAGGAATAGAAACACCAAAACATATATCAGTTGCAATTTTCTTCAAATTTCTCTCAAATTCTCACCAAAGGCATTTTCACGAATTGCAAGCCAATCAACTCCACATTATCACAAGTAAGTTGCATCAATCATTGTAATCATAATGTTAGTTTGTTTAGGTTTATTTTTTAGAAAAATTAGTAGTTTGCATGTGGTTAGGGTTGATTTTGAAATTGACAATTTGATGATTGTATGTATAGTTTATGAATTGATAAATGAATGTAGTTGTTGCCTACGCTGTTTAAATGATGTTTACTGATAATGTGGTTTCGAATGGTGTCAAATGAAGATAATTTGAATATGTTTGATACTTTGCACACAAAGTGTTTGACAAAATGCCCCAATGAGAATTATATTGATTATTGAAAAAGTTTAGGTTATGGAAATGATGTTAATTGTAGTTTGATAAAGTGTATATTGAATTAGGTTGAATGTGGTTTTGATTTTCACCGAATGTGAATGTTTATGTTTAGTTTAGGTTATATTTAGGTTGAATGTGTTTGATAGTGTGTTTGATTATTTACGTTTGAATGTGAATGATAATGTGTTTGATAATGTTTAGGTTGAATGTGAATGTTTGATAGAGTGGTTGAATGTTTATGTTTAGTTTAGGTTTAATGTGTTTGATTATTTACGTATAAGTTGAATGATGTTCATTTTTTAAAATTTTTGTGTAGATATGTCTGATCAAGACCAAGGGCCAACGATTGATCCATCTAAGATGATTGGTGGTAGGCGTGCGATGACACAAAGCCACCGACGGGAGAGGCAAAGAGGGCACATCCCAAAGAGGGGAAGAGGTAAAGGTGGTCGGAGGGCGGATGGTGAAGGGAGTTCTTAGGCTACACAACCTGAACAGTCACAAGTGGTTGACCCGACCCAGGAGGTGAGGTACTTGAATTTTTAGGATGAGATACACCACGATGCCACTGATGGTGGGTATAACTAGCAACATATACCAAACCAGGATGACATTGCAGTAGCCACAACCCTAACGACGTTACCTTTGCAACCTCCCTTTCCTAGAGGACCGAAAGATACATCTCTGCCATGTGGCATTGCCGCTATGGTATAATTCAAATAACGTAAGTGTTTTTGTTTAATTATTATATCAACTTTTATATGTGTTTTTGTTTAATTATTTTCTTTATGTTTTAAATTGGTGCGCGAAATCTAATTTTAAAATGCCGCGTGTAATATAAATTGAAATTACACGTGCATGTCAATTTAAATGTACTAATTTTGTTATGTGTTTTTTTAAGTTTTAAATGTGTTTTTTAAATTCATTGTCCATTTAATTTGTTTATGACTATTGTCTTGATAATTTTTATTGTTGAAATGTTTTCTCTATAATTGTTATTGAGTATGAAAGTATTAAATCAATATAAATAAATCTATCAATCATGCTGTAATATTTTTACTTTTTTATTTATCCTAATTTTTGACAACTGAATTTGTTTGGGGTAGCTCAAAATTTATTATTTAGGGTAGCCGAATATAAATACATCGGACCAAATGAAGAATAGATTTTTTGTTGGGTAGCCAAAGCTACCCTTCCTATATGAAAGGAACCGCCCTGCTCACACACTAGCTTGTCTAATGGCTAAATTTGGTAGAAATTATATGTTTGACAATCATCATATTGAGGGATTTAATTATCCTATTTAAAATTGGAGGACGAATTTTATCGTTGATTGGTATATATTTAAAGACGAACAAACGTATTCACTCCACTTGTAATTTGACATAAAAAGAGTGAAAATTCAATTTGTTCCTCTACAATTTTCTTACGCTCCAATTTAATCCTCAACGAGAAATAATATTAAATTAATCCATAACATTTTTAAATTGAGGAAAAATTATTCCCATAAGTTAGAAACTAATTTATCCTCTACATAAAAATATCATGAACTAATTTCGATACTCCATCCGCATCATAATAAGTGAGTTATTTGCAACAAAAAAAGTGTCTCAAAATAATTGACTTATTTCATTTTTCAATACAATATTAATTATTATTTTTTAATTATGACTCTAATTAATACTATTTTCATCACTTCCAATTCAGTATATACTACTTTGCATTTATGATAATCGTAAATACACCAATATTTAACAAGACATTCAAAATCATCTTCTCTTTCTATCATTTATACATTTTTTCTTAATGCGTAAGAAATAAACAAAATATTTACCTATAATTGGACGGAGTGAGTATTATTTTTTGTAATGGACTAGATTGACATGCAAGAAAATTGTGAAAAACCAAATGGATGTTGAATAGTAGCAAGTTACATTTGTCACGTTACGTGTGATGATCTAAGATAAGGTAAGGGGATAAGAAAATCTGAAATATGAAAGTAAACAAAAAGAGCAACAGAAACCCTATTTTAGTGCTACACCAACATCAGACGCAACAACCATAATCAGAAACAACAATGTCTTCATGCAAACATTGATTAATTACAAATAAAAACATGCTTTTTATAATATAGTTGAACTAAAATCTTTCATTCTTCACTCACTTCAAAACTTTCCTATTTTTTCCATAATATTAATAACAATGATGTTACTGTGTGAACTACTTTGATGGTTATTATGGCTACTACTACACGTGTTCCTTTTGTTTCTGCCACCACAAGTTTTGCTAATCAATGCCATAAATATTCATTGGTGGCAAGGACAATTCATTTACCAGTTTCTTCTGAATCATTAAGGCTTTCTTCTTGTTATTCTTCTTCATTGGTTTCACTTGCATTACCAAGGAGTTTTAAGGGTGTGAAGAGAGGTGGAAATAGAAGAAGTGTTATTGTTGCTATGGCTGAGTCTTCTAAGAGTACTGTGCTTGTTACTGGTGCTGGTGGTCGTACAGGTTTGGTTTTTTTTGTTGTTTGGTTTGATGGGTTTTGTTTAAATTCTGTTTTTTTTTTTAGAGAGAGATAGAGTTTTTTGGACTAGAAAATGGCATTTCATGTTTTGTTTTTGTTTCTTGATTTTGTTGCTGAAATGTGTGAAACCATAGGAATTTAAATGAAGGGTATGTGGATTTCATGAGTTATATGAGTTTTAATTTAGGTTTAGTGAAGGGTAGATTGTTGGAATATGTAAAATTTAGTGGTCTGGAAAATTAAGATTTCTGATTTGGGGGTTAATGTATCTAACTTTACATTAACCGAAAATTTCTGATTTTTTTATGGGACTTATGCTAGTGACTTGGTGCTGCAAATATAATGTTAAGAGTCCCACAGTTGATGAAGTAAGGCCCGAAAATGAGTTTATAAGCAGGAGGCATCCCTCACATTACAGGCCAATTTTGTAGGTTTGAGTTAGATCCGACATAAATTTTAAGATTGATCTCAGGTTTTTTGTTCTCGGGTCACGCTCATGATGTCCAGTCTTGGGCATGAGTTTATTAGTGGAAGTATTACTCGTTGTACAATTGGTCTGCTTCCGAAACAAACTTAGATTAGATGTACAAAAAGAAGAGTCGTGAAGTGTTATAAAACAGTCCTGGGATGCAATCTAGATTCTAGGCCATGACATCGAGGTTTTTGATGATTTTTCGTGGCGACATTTGTCCGCGATTGAGGTCTCATTAGCTTCATTGGACTGCAATTCTGTGAAGTATGCAGGATCATGAATAACATCTGTTAAATATTAATAATGTCACAATGGCGATAGTGTTTATGTAGTAATTAATTGCACTAAGTTGTATAGGACTTAGCCTATGGCTTGCAATCGGAAATGTATGCTACTATCCTAAGATCCTTTATTTACAGAAGTCTTGTTTGCAATATAGAAAGTGATTACAGTTATTTGAATTTAGTTTCGATGTAGCAGTCACATTGGTTTAAAGAATTTCCACATACTTAAGGTTTGTTGGTAGTTGTTTGTTTATTGGTAAAGCAAGAATTCTTAAATTATGTATGGTTGATTTTTTTTGTTGGCATAATGCATGATTCCAAACATTCTCTTGATTTTGCCAACCACAATGCTAGGATATGTAGTTTCAAGGGTTGTAAGATATAATTGTGAATCAAATTTTCTAACCAACTTACCTGAATGTTAGATTATGAATCATACTCTAACCACGTTCTATAAATCTGTCTTCAAAAGTACAAATATAAAATACAAATTTAGCATGATGATATTTCTATTCCAAGGCTCAAAAAATTCTATGTCCGGGTCGATCTATATTAATGTGGTTTAATTGGTATTACTTTTCAGGACAAATAGTTTATAAAAAATTAAAAGAGAGGCCAAACGAATACATCGCTAGAGGGCTAGTTAGAACAGAAGAAAGCAAGCAGAAAATTGGTGCTGCAGATGATGTTTTTATTGGTGATATAAGAGATACCGAAAGTCTTGTTCCTGCAATTCAAGGTATAGATGCTCTCATAATCCTTACAAGTGGAGTACCACTAATGAAACCTGGATTCGATCCAACTCAAGGAAAAAGACCCGAGTTCTATTTTGAAGACGGTGCATACCCTGAACAGGTACTATTAGACTCTGTTTGAATAAAGTCAAATTGTTTTCATAAGTTGTCCTGGAGAGCTTATTGAAATAAGCTGAAAACAACATATGAACATGTCATAAGCTGTTTTCAAAATCTCTCAAACAGTCACAAGTGCTTATGCAGCATGTTCAAACAAGCCAATAGATAAACTCAAATAAGTCAAACCAAACAGGCGCATAATACATTTTCCATATGTCATGCTTAAGTTGACAATATTATCCTTTTTTATTCATATTTTAGTAATTTTTGTTTACTAGGTTGACTGGATCGGACAGAAAAATCAAATAGATGCTGGTGAGAATCTATGCCTTTTCTACATAATCATAGATCATAATATAAACTTATAAATGCTTGTTGTATTGAAATTGAAATTAATTTTTATCTACATGAACAGCTAAGGCTGCAGGAGTAAAGCAGATTGTGTTAGTAGGGTCTATGGGTGGAACAGACCTTAACCATCCTTTGAACAGTTTGGGTGATGGGAATATATTGGTATGTGAATTGTAATGTTTCCTTCAACACAATTCTGGTACAGCGTGATGAGAAAAATGCAAGTTCGGTAACAAATGTTGTTTTCGGATTGATTGTAGGTTTGGAAAAGAAAGGCTGAACAATATCTGGCTGATTCTGGTATTCCATATACGATTATAAGGTACGCCGGTTTCTGTTATACTGAACAATATCTGTATGATTCGGGTATTCCATATACGATTTTATATAGGATTCTTTTTGTTTATTTTCCTATATGTTCTTTTGATGGAAAATGAACACGATCATACTATGATCTTGAGTTTATATTGATACTTAGGTTCAATCTGTATCATGTACCTAGCGTTTTTTCTTATAAAAAAAAAATTGTTTCGTCTAAATAACAAACGATAAAAGGATCTTCATTCATATTACATATTACTTGAATTTATATATGAAAAAATTACCACCTTTATTCGGCATTTAAATGTAAACTACTTGAATAGTATGTATAATGAAATTTTTCCCAATTTTTTCTCACTTTCTATACTGTGTCAGGGCTGGTGGCTTGCAAGACAAAGAGGGAGGTATCCGTGAACTCGTCATAGGGAAGGATGATGAGCTTCTAAAGACTGACATCAGAACTATAGCTAGACCTGATGTTGCAGAAGTCTGTATTCAGGTATCTTATTTTATTATTATTATTATCTGTATGTAGAAACAAGTAAGCTCTCTCCGGTGTTGTCAATGGCAGATCGCAGAAATTAGCGGTTTATTCAAATTCTTCTATGCTGCACTATAGCGCCGCTATAGCCGTTATTTTACAAAACTTCATACTAAATAGTATATTGCAGAACAATAGTGTGATTTGTTCAGATTCTGCTATGCTCCAGTGATATAACATTGTTATAGATGCTATTTGACAACGCTGGCTCTTTATCTCTACCAAAACACAATTCCACCACTTTCTTAAATTGTTGCTTAACTATGTGATTTGTTTAACAGGCACTAAATTTTGAGGAGGCTCAATTTAAGGCATTTGATTTGGCATCAAAACCTGAGGGAACAGGTTCACCAACAAAGGACTTTAAGGCTTTATTTTCCCAGATCACTACTCGTTTTTGATTTCAAATGTCAAAGTCATTGTCTTAAAATGCTTGTTATTCACATTTGAGATTGAACCATAAAACAACTATTAGTGCTATCTAAAGCAAATTTAGATTATGTTTTGGTAATTTAGAAAAAGATTGTATCTAAAGCAAATTATAGACTTTCCCAGTTGTGTAAACTTGATAAACACTCATGTCTAGTTATCAGTGCAACAGTTCATTATCTTCATTTTAATTGTTTTTAAGTATTTGTAACTCCTTCCAAGTATATGAATCTAGATGTTAATCAATCATTGCAGATGAATGAAAAAAAGTAGTTTCTTGGGACAAAAACTAATATCTATCTGTATGATGAGACTTGTTTACTATTTTGTTGTAGCATTGATAAAATTCCTATAAAATACACTACTGATAATTCTAAATGTTACAATTTCAAATTAAATTCCTTGTTCGAAGTAAGTAGGCATAAGTATATTTGTAATGTTTTTGTTGAAAAATTGGCATAATCAAGTTTTATTTTGTCATAATCCTCCAAATCCCAATGCAAAGGAGCTCTAACAATGAGTATTTTGGTCAGGAGGTAAGTAAAGTCTAAAATCCGACTATGGATTGTTCGAGTCAGAGTTTGAACTTAGGAACTATCTAAATGATTAGACCTTAACTAAAATGTATTAATCACTTGCATCTGACCAATTGGTTTTATAACCTAGTATATTTGTCCTGTGTATGTTGAAGAACTGGCATAATCATGTTTTGTTTTGTCATAATCCTCCAAATCCCAAATGAGTATTTTGGTCAACAGGTAAGTAAAGTCTCGATATAAATTGTTCGAGTCAGAGTTTGAATTCATGAATATCTAAACGATTAGACCTGACTAAAACATATAAACCAAGTCTTTTGTGAGACCAAACCTAGTCCTTTGATTAAGCTCTTGTTGGAAGATAAGGCTTGACATAAGTAAAGACAAACTTCTTAGTCTTCTCAATAAATGCCTTGGTCCTCATAAGCTCCACAAAACAAATTGACACATCTAAGGATAACATTCACTTGGTGGTTGGAAGCTTTCAAAGATCAAAAGGTCATCCACAAAAAACAAGTGAAATATAGGTGGCATGTTCCTCGATAGTTTAATGGGTTTCTACTTATCATTTTGGATTGCCATCTAAATGATATGGACACCAATCTTTCCTTAGTCAACATTTTTCATGCTAGGTCATGGTTTTTTTAGTTTCTTCCAACTATCTGACATCATCAATTATTGGCTAAAGGGCTTGTTATCTTGTGTCCTTAATAAACATGTTAAGAAATTTAAAAATATAAAAACAATATTTTAACTGTAATAAAGTTGAATACATGATTTTTAAGATACTTATTTCTATAACAAATTCATTAACATGTACTCTTAATTACACATGATAGCATTGGCTTTACTTAAAATTTTCCAAACTTGATCAACCATTCAAATGACGTGGTGTCATTGTACATGCAGCTTAGCAATCACTGAAGTAATTATAAGCTCAAAAAATCACTTTAGCAAAATTATTTGCACTATTAGTTTGTCATTTAGCTTGTTTTGTTCAAGAAAGTCATCATAATAGACTTATAAAAATCTGGCATTCCCCACTAAAGACTTTGTTTTTTTTCTTCTTCATAAAATTCTAAGCACATGTTGACTGATATTGACAAATTGTCACTTTCAATAGTCTTATTCTTGTTTTCCAGTTTCCACTATTTGGAGTGCATCAAATAGGTTTTTGCTGTCCACATGAAATCAAAGTAAATATGTAGTTTCTTTCCATTTTTCCTTTTTTTGGTATTCTAATTTAGTGCCTAAAATTAATATACTTTTTTATAAATGATTTGTCACTATATGATGTGACAAATCATCATGGCATCCTCCATTCTTTTGACGTGTGTAACCAATCTGATTTGATGAAAAAATACTTATGTTTTTGACTGTAAATATTAAAATTAAATACTACTCTCTCATGTCTAAATAAAAACAAAAATTAATAAAAAAAATAATATATTTGGTTCAAATTTTAGATCAAATATATCAATTTTTATTGATTTTTACTTATATTAGAAACTAGAGGGAGTATTGTGTTGTGACATAAACAATAGGTATTTAAATCTCTTAACCATTTGATCACAGAATTGATCCAACTAGTTTATATGAAAAATTATATGTTAAGAATGTCAATTGTTTAAGCGTGTGTTTGGATGTACGATGAATCACCGCGGTTTTACAGAGGCTCCAAACATTAGCTTCAATCTCTCGTGCGTGTTCACCGCGATTGAGGGTACATCCAAACACACACTAACAAGATTTCATTTACTTCGATAAATCAGTCTTCGCAGTTACACACACAAAAATACCTTCGTTTAACAAAAAACGGTTAGAACCAGTTTTGAAACTTATATCAGTTAAAACCTGATTCTAACTCCTGTTTAAAACCAAACCTAGTTATAAAACAGTTAACAATCCATCTGGTGTGCATTCCATAGTACTAATGAGGAGCAGAGAACATAAAGCTCATTAGATTCTGTGTACAAAATAAAACACACAAGCTATAAATAAACTATCAGAAGGATTAAGACAGAAACCTCAAAATGAGTAACATCAATTAAAGGATATATTTTATTCCATGTCAAAGTTATCAATAACATTACATTGAATCATGTCCATTTGACAATCCTCAGTTTAGCTATCAAACTAAATACTTCCTAAATGATATTACAGCCAAATGGCATAGATAGTCTACTTCCTAAATGATCTTATTTTTTCACCTTTGATCATACATATTGAGCATAGACTATTAAATTATCAGATTAAATTGTTAGCTCAAAATACATTGAACAACAATGATAAGAACCAGCATTGTTGACTAGAACTGAGAAATGGGATCATTGCAGTACCTGTTTTCCTCATATGTCAAAAAACTAATTCAAAGCACTAATGAGGTGCACTTGGACTATCTTAGTTGTCAAGCAGGTTTCCAACAAGAAAGTGCGTAAACAATTCGTCCTTTCCAACCTTGTAATAACCACTTGCTATCTTCGTCGATTACAAAATCCTTGTGGTAGCTAGACCTTACTTTCTCCACTGCTCTTTCTACCGTGCTTTTTGCAAAAGCCTGTTGTGAAAACCCGGCTCTAAGAATACGAATTTGCCACTGCCGATATGTCTCTGGCCTCTCTACTCTCTCACAACCTTCACAAGCTATAACATTCAATGCTTCCTTCCCAAATATCTCTTTCTCAATTAGCATCCTTTCCCAATCCTCACGAGGTACGATACTTTCAAGCATATCGAAAAGTGAAGAGAAGTGAAACAACGCCTCCCTAAATCGAGTAACAAAGAAAGGAGCATTAAAGGCTCCATTAACAATACCGTGAATGAATATATTCGGTTTGATCCTTCTTATCAAACTGAGGATTTTATTCCTTGGACTGTCGACTACCACAGATTCATCCAGCAAGTTTCTACCACGGTAAAAACAGGTAACAACTAGGAATTCATCTTTTTCGATCTTGAGTTCCTCAAGCTGAATGGTGTCCCATTTTTTTGCTATGGCATTATACTCAAATGGCATATTAAAAGATTCAGCATACGCTGCCAAGCGCTTACCGGTTTCTATAATTCTCTCTGCAGGCCTGAAACCAGGTTGTGGAAAGTCTATTCCTGTGATCCGAAGTTTCGGCGGTCCTCCCGGTCGTAATGAAAGTCTTTGTATGAAAGTAGGCCATTGGAAACCATAGAGGATACCAAAGTCTATAACATGGACCCTCATTGAACTTGCGACGGATTTCATTATAGTGACATTCGAGACAAAACTAGTCATCTTCCGGAAAGGGCAAGCTGCAAGGTATAGATGATAAGCTTTCAGAAAATCAGCAGCAGATGTTCTTTTACTGATTAGTCCTTTATAAATTTGGCTTCCTGTACCAGCCAAACGTGCCTCAAGGCCATCGGCAAATATATGAGCCAACCGCTGATTTCCATCTCCAAAAGGGTTTGAGTGCTGTCTGATCTGCTTTAGCAACTCATGTGCGCTTTTATGGTCATCTGCCGCCACAGCTTGTGCACAAAGAACAAGCAGTGTTCTCAAATCAATCACTTCCTTTTTCCCGTTTTGTTTTTTACCTCGTCCTTTCCTACTAGTCGGAGCTTTCGATGTATTACTTGGCAATGTTATCATCTTTGTTTTTACTTGTAACGCCTCGCGACGAGCCATAAAATGTGTCTTAGCATCTCCTAAACTATGAAGCAGGAACGTATCCATCATTGTTGAACGCAACAAAGGTTCTGAGTAAATCGCTGCTTGCTTGCTGCTTCTATTTTCTTCAATGTCTACTTCTCCTCCATGTGGATGCTTCCTTCCCTTGGATCCAAAAAGAAAAGAATCCCTCTCATCCTTCTCGACCTTAACCAATAGTTCGTCTTTCATCACTCTAGGCTCTAGCATCGAATACTTAGCAACATCAAAATTTTCAAAGAGACCATTTCCATTAGGAAGAAACTTACTAGCCTCCTCAACACCCTTTTGAAATTGCAAAATTGGTTGACTCTCACTATTCTGATCAGAAACCTGTAGATCACTGTCTGGAGAATCCAGAGTCCCTTCCACAGTACTTCTTACACTGTTTGTCGAGCTATAAGATGATTGTGCAATGCTATTTCCTTGAAAACCATTATGAGGAAATTTAGCTTCCCTCAAGTTTCCGCGCAAAGAATTGTTGGTAAAAATGCTACTAAGATCACCATCATCAACACAAGTACCATAATTATCAAAAAAGTAATTATCTCCAACACCGTCAGTTTCATTACTATGACTCTGAGGATTTCCTAATGGCGAAACCGGGTACTTTTCGCCTATAACTTCGTAAAATGATTTCTCAGCAATTTGAAGATCTAAAGAATCTTGAAGCATACATGTTTTATCTTCCATATCTTCTTCCATAAGGATGTTATTGATGTAACTCAAAACAGCATCAGAAAATTCACACTCCTCAGGAGAAGGTTCCTCATGTGTCGAAATCGAGGTCGTTGTTGAAGAAGTTGTATAATCAGCAGGTATCATATTGGAACCAAATTCAATACTTTGATCGAAGAAACCATTTTCAAATCTTTGATTTTGAAGAACAGGCAAAGATTGATTCCTCAACTGGATCTCATTTGTTGAACCAAAAAACCCTTTATGATTCTGATTCATCATAATCTATTTTTTGCAGCTTTTTCACATAAAAATTCAATCTTTAGTCCTAAACAATCTTCAAATAATTGACCCTTTTCCTTCAAAATCAAAATAGAATCATCAAAATTCATACTAAACCCTGTTAACATATGTCATGAATTTGTTGAAAAAAAACATATAAAAATTGAACTTTCAAAGATATTTACATATAAGAAAGAAAGAAAACTATAATTTTTACACTTCATTAGATACAATACACCAAGAGATAAAGTTTCAAACATGAAGCTCAATAAAGTGGTTGAAAATCAAATAAACATAACAAAATAGTAAAAAATGAATAAGCAGATACAAATTGTGAAGCTAGAAAATACAGAGTAACATAGAAAACACAAATAACAAGACATGGAAGCAGTAGAGAGTAGAGACAAGTTTGGTTGCTTACCTTTCCTCCACAACTACACAGACAGCACTGGTTCCAAGCAAGCAGAGGAGTTAGAGAGAGAAAGAAGCAAAAGGAGAGAGAGAGAGTGCGAAAAGGGCGCTGAAATAACGTAAGATGTGTTTGTTACAACATGTCAAAAAATAATCGTTCTAGAGGTTAGACTGATAAAAAAAATTAAAAAGTGTACCTACAAATTCGTGAGTGATACCATATCCAATGAGGTCTTCCATCTTTGAAACTTACTCATCTCGTTTCGAAATACATGTTGCAGTTTTACAATGTGTTTGATCATACTTTTTAATTAATATATAAACATAAATGTTAGCATGTTAGATGCTGTTTGATTTGTTTTAATGAATATTTTCAAAATATCAAATTTTTATAATTTTTGATTATATATAATTAAATATATTAATGGTCAAAGTTGTATATTAGCACGTGTGCAGTAGTTGACTGCAACATGTATTTTAAAACAAGAGGGAGTAGTATGTACGAGATATCCATATTAAAGAGATTAAATGATTGTTAGGTATTACTATTTGTGTGAAGTGCAAAGTGTTCGGTTGAAGAGATTAAATGATCGTTAGGTATTACTATTAAAAAATAATATAAAGGGTGATGTATACTCATGTAACCGATTTAAATACTCAAAAATAAATTTCTCCCTTGTGAATACTATGATTCGGTTGAGTGTTTTGCCCTATGAAGTCCGGATATTCCCAAAAGAAAACGTACCCTTATCGGATATGTATCGAATACCAATACTCCATGGATACTCGTGTATACGTACCTACGAAGTATCATAATTAATTATTTGAATTTTAAAAAAATATTTTATCGGATACATATAAGTACTCAACAAATACGAAAAGATACTTATAAGATACTTCATAGATACGTATCCTAGAAAAGACGTAGGGTAAAAAGTGAGACAATATTGTAAAAATTTATTAGAGATGTGTATGGTTCAATTTTAGATATACATCATTTGAATTGCTTCTCGATGAACCACTTAAATTTATAATTCTTGTGGATAAAGGTAATGAGAGAGAGGTGATTCAATTAATAAACATTAGATAAAATTTGTGTTGAGTTATTTTAATGATGTTTCTCTCGATATCCCAACATATGAAAATCTAATATGGTTTATAAAAAAACTTTACATTTTTTTATTTTGATGACATGTATTATTTTTAAAAAAATTGTGACTTTTATAATAATATAATAATAAAGAGTAATCAATGCTTATTTTTTTCAAGTATTTTACACACATGAGTTTTAATATAAAAATTTATCAACATATTTTAACCGTATCATATCTTAAATTTAAAAAAATTCGTGTATTCACGTACCCGTATTGTATCGTACACACACCCGCATCCGTACCCAGGCTTCATAGAATTTGCCTATACCATAGTCAAATTTTAAACTTTAATGTCTTAAATTATATACATTAGCAAAAATTATCAAAAAATGATTATTTTTTTTAAATATTCATTGAAACAATTATATGAAGGTATTATATGTTATCATTTTATTTTGAAAGATCATTTGTTTTTATATATTAGTAGAAAAATATGAATAAAATTTGTACAAAAAAGAAACGAAAAATATGAATAAAATATACTATGTTAATAATGCACACCGCTAAACTAGATCAATCATTGTAGGATAGAAGAAGTATAATAAGGAAAAATTACATTTCTAGTCGGTTAACTTAATTTGAAGTAAAGATTTGATTATTTATCTTTTTTTTTGTTGCATTTATGTTCATTTGGTTCATTTGCACAGGAAATTCCAAGCTTGAAATTCATGGTTTTTTTATGGTCTCTCAATTTTCAAATACATGGTCTTTTATCTATATTTGCATATAAATCTTACATTTAAAACTTAAAAATTCATAGGCAAATGAACCAAAACGACAAAACTTGTAACAAAAGAAAAGTAAAAGGTCAAATTGTCACTTGATATTAAGTTAAGAAATAAGAGTGTAATTTTTCCTATAATAAATTATAATTGAGTACCAAAAATCACTTAATCATAGTCCTTGCTTTAAATTCATTGATGTTCACACTTCTTAAACGACTGAAAAACACTAGTAAAAGACATAAATGATCCGGCGGCAGTTAACTACCGAGGCAAAGAATCGACGGTAGTTACTACCGAGGTTCCTTCGCTAGTTAACTGCCGATGCACTGTTATAAGAACAAAACATACATAGGAATTTCCAAAACTCCATTGTTGCGGTTTTGACTTCCATAGGTGCGATTTTTACCAAGCTTAAGTCATTCAAAGCTAATTACAAACACAAAATCAAGCAAGTGCTTTGAATCCTATTGCATTGGTTTTTTTTTATTGAGTTGTTAGATTTTTTGGAATTTTTTTGACATAGGTTTTGTTGATTTTGGATTTTATGATGATTTTTGATTGATTTGTTAGATGTTGTTTAGAATAGAATTGATTGAATTGTGTTAGAAAATGTTAGGAATTGTTAGAAATTGTAAAAATTGTAAGGAATTTGTGGTAGAATTTTTTATCCGATGTTTGCATCATGTAGAAATGTCTCAAAAACACGGCGATGCTTCTCAATTAAAAAAACAGGGTGAGAAGAAGAAAGCTAAAACGACGGTGACATGACACGGAATCAAATGTGATTGTTCCGTTAAAAAAATGATTCGAAAGTGCCGGTGTACAACCATTCCAGGCTGAGGAGGAGCGGAATGACATGTAATTTCGGCCCTCAACCAAAAGCAGGTGCCCTAGGGACTGTCGAGGACAACCTAATTGACTTGTGTGATGAGGAAGCTGATTGAATGTAATGGCTTGTAATGTCTAATTGTTTTGGATGTCTTTTTATATGCCGCGCATTTTGGTACATTTTGGTTTATATTTTGGTACTTTGAATAAAGTCGCGTATTGAATAAATTCGATTAAAGTCGCGTATTGAATAAATTCGATTAAAGTTGCGTATTGAATAAATTCGATTAAAGTTGCACAAATACACAAAATCAACCTTATGTGATCGGTAGTTAACTGCCGATGGATCCCGCGTCAGTTAACTACCGTCGGTTCGTTGCGCATCGGCAGTTAATTATCGCCGGATCATTTATGTCTTTAACTGGTGTTTTTTAGCCTTATGTGATGTGTCAACAACAAATTTCCCATTGAGAATGCAAAGGGATACCTAGTTTATTTTGGGTAATGAAGGGAGAATAAAAGGGATATTCGTTAATTTCGGGTCATAACGGGAAGCCCCAAGGGGTTGGATTAATTCGTTGGAACATGAACAATCATATAAATGAGTTGAACACCACATCTTAACATAAAATCTCAAAGACATTAAGTTTAGGGATCCTCTCATTACTCAAGACATTAAGTTTATGGATCATCTCAAGACAATATAAAACTTCTTACCCGACTTGCACTTGCCACAACAACTCACACCAAAAGAAGTTATATTAAATCAGATATCAAGTAAGAGATGTTACAATAAATTTGAATACCTCTTGTGCATTCAATTTATTGAAAGTTAAAATATTTGACTTTATAAGAAAGAATTTCTTAAGTTAGAATTCTTAAAGAATGTCTTTTGAAGGCATTTGTAACTAGACACTTTTTAATTTGTATGATAAAGATAAATTGTGAGTTGTTTGGCAAAATTATTCTTCATTAATATATGCAAGGTCTAAGGTTCGAACCTCAGACACCACAAAAAAATGGATATTTTTATTTGTAAATTTATGATTGTTCTAAAAGCTGTTATACAAATAGTTGTTCAAATAACACACATTAACAAAGATCCAAAAAGTTAAATTTAGTAATGCAAGTTTGTAACCTAAGTATAAGTATTAAGATGTTGGAAGGTGCTTTGTTGTGTAAAAAAAAAAAAAAAAACCCAAAAGCCCTGGTTAACACCTTTTAGAATTAAAATATCTTTTCTGACTCAATTTACTTTAGAATATAGAAAGTGGAAATCTGATAAAATGGGAAGCATCATGGGAGCATGTGAAGTTAAGGTCTACAATGCTGGATGTGTAGCCAAAAAATTAATTCATAAAAGGTTAAAAGCGTATGAGAGATCGACACGTGTTATATGCAAATAAATGGTTCGATACTAAAGCGAGTGAGAGGAAGACACGTATATTCTTATACATGCAAAATAAAATAGGGTCCTATGTTACTTGTCGGCCCAAAGTATTTTTCGATATTCTAAGTTCGTTAGTTTTTTGATCAACAATATATATTTTAAGTTCTAACAACACTTTTTGTGGCAATAATACTTTTTTATGAGGAAAGCTAGCATATAATATATTTGTCAAAAAAAACAAAGAAGCTAGCATATAATATAGTGTGGTCCATGGTAAATCATTTAATCAATATTTATGAAAATTGCAATTGAGTCCATCATTCCACACACCTATTTTGAATATCTTCTACTTTTTTATATCCTCACAAATGTTTCGGTAGGAGAAAAGATATTTAAACAATTTAATGTGATAAATTTTGAGAATAATAAAAAATACATTTGTTAAATTTAGTTTGATTGAGAGAGAGATAACAATACGGTGTCATATAACTTTTCGTTGTCAAAATGTTATTTTTCTTTTTCACTAGTAGTGTATAAGGTTGGGTTTGACCAAACTTATATCCAAATTGTTGACCACACTATACTTTTTAAATTATTGGTTCGATCATCCGCAACGGTTGTTGGTTTTGTATTTGTGTAACTAGTTGGTAAACCGGTTGTGGGGTGCAACGAAATCTGCTATCCTCCCCATTTGAGTGGTTAAGGCTTGATAACTCTGGTTTGTGTTCCTTATTAAAGGATTAAACACGGTACCAATTTGTTATGTTAACAAATTAACCATTTCGTGGTTACTCTCGTCCATTTGTTGTCTTAACAAATTCATCGAATCTGTTGTCAATGTTGGTAAAGTATTCCGACCAAAAATGCTAGAACTTGAGAGACTATGTACGTTGTGCATTGTGAACGGATTTGCTTGGTCTGCAAATGCGGATGCACTCTTATGTACATTTGTCATCATCGAAGTTTACATACCATACGGTTGTTCCCTAGAAAGGTTCTACATACTTGTATTTCGATCATCAAGCCAGGTTTGACTAGAGGAGAGCTTTGAGTATTGGTAGTCAAAGAAACACCAGCAGTGAATGGGGGTATAACGATTCCCATTTCTGGTTGTGTCATTGGAACAAACGTAGAAGCGTTTGAGGGAGCGGTTACTCCCATTTCCGTCGAAACTGGCATAGCCATAGTTGCCCCTACAAGGGTCGTCACGTTTAAATCTCCCAAAGGAGAAGTCGCTTGTAAAGGTTGTGCTTGTGAAGAGGATGAACTGACACAAGTCATAGATTTACCACTTCTCAGATGCATACACAAACAATTTGTTGTTTTTAGCAATAAAGTTACCTGGAAATAGTAACGAAATCCTAAAAACGGATCTCACCAAGGTGATGGATTTTGAAAAAGTTTTTGAAAAACAGTTTTTTATGAAAATGTTTTTAAAAATCAATTGCACAAACAGGGTCCCACCGAGCGTGCCAATTTTTAGTTTTGGGCGTTGGAAGTTTCATAAATGCTCGACACTTGTCAGAATTAGCTTCAATTCCTTGTTCTCTTAGATAGAAACCAAGGAATTTACCTACCTGTACTCCAAAGTGCATTTTTTAGGATTCAACCTCATGTTGTATTTTCTGGTTTGTTCGAATACCCTTTTGAGATGAGCGACATGATCGATATCCGTTTTGGATTTGACGATCACGTCGTCCATGTATACCTCAAGAATATCACCCAAAAGTTCATTGTTGTATACCTTGTTCATCATGTGTTGATAAGTGGCACCTACGTTTTTCAATCCAAAGGGCATTGTACGATAGTAATAGTTCCCTGATTATGTCATGAAAGCAGTTTTTTCTTCGTTGTCCTTAGCCATGTGTATTTGATTGTACCCAGAATAGGCGTCCATGAACGACAAGAGTTTATAGCCAGATGAATTATCAACTAGTTTATCTATGTTAGGAAGAGGATATGCATCTTTAGGGCATGCCCTATTGAGACCGATATAATAAACACACATACACCATTTTCCATTAGATTTTTTGACAAGTACAACGTTTGAGAGCCAAGTTGTGTACCTGGCCTCATAAATGAAATTTGCCTCTAGGAGGTCTTTTACAACTTTTTCAGCAGCCTCCGCTTTCTCTGGAGATTGCTTTCTACGTCGCTGAGCTACAACGCTAACACTAGGACTAACAGAAAGCTTATGACAGGCAACATTGGGATCTATGTCGGGCATATCTGTTGCACTCCAAGCAAAGAGATCAACATTCTCCCTTAGGCAGGCTATGACTTGAGCACGAGCGAGCTCTAGGATCCCCTTGCCAAGCTTTAAGCACTTCGTTGGGTCGTCCCCAAAGGGAATCAACTCAAAGTCTCCATCAGGAATTAGACAAAGGATTTCCACGTTGAGTGGGTCCTTCTATTCATTCTTTAGCTCTTTCAGCATAGTCTTGGTGAAGCGCGGGTCGAGCTCAATCAAGCTGGAGTCCAGAGTACTTGCAGCAGTTTTCCCCTCGTCCTTGGTGTATTGTTCAGAGAGGGAAACCTAGTTCTGTAGTTTATTTGCCTGCAAGAAGCACCTTCGAGCAACCTCGATGTCTCCGTGCAGGGTTTGTATTGTGTTGTTGCCCGCGTGATATTTTAGCTTTATGTGGGCAGTTGAGCATGCGGCCCCAAGCTGCGTTAGTCCAGTCCTCCCAATGATGCGGTTGTAGAGGGAGGTGCAGTCGATCACTAGGAATGGGATCATTATTGTTTTCATCCTGTCTCCTTCCCCACAGTTTGGTGGAGGAGCTGTTGAACCCGTAGAGTTCGGTTCCAACGTAGGGAGCGAGGTTGCTCTCCGTCTGCTTGAGAGTCTTGAGCATCCCGGTGTACATGATGTCACAAGAGGACCCTGTGTCTATTACGACTCTTCTGACATCGAAGTTGGCCATCCCAGCTTGAACAAGCAACGGGATGGCTAAATTTGGCGCTCCTCTGGGTAGCTCGTGGTCATAGAAGGCCAACAGTGGTCCCCCCCCCCCCCAATTTTTGTCCAGAATGGACCATATGGTTGACGCTTAGCAATTCCTCGAACTTCCTCTTCATGCTTCCCACAGAGAGGGTATAAGCTCCATCGATGATGACATTAGCAGTGGGGAAGCGTTCCCATAAGCACACATACGGAGTTACATCCATGTGCTCAGGGAACTCGTCGTGCTGCTATAGCGGCATGGCGATGGTTGAATTCTTTTCCTTCCCATCGGTTTTGAGTTCGACAGCTTGTCTTTGTGGCTCGGAGTTCTTAGTGAATTGCTTGAGCCGTCCTCGTTGTATGAGCCTTTCAATTGCATCCTTCAGATGGATGCAGTCGTCGATCATGTGGTCGTGACATTTGTGGAATCAACAATACTTTGTCTTGTCGACTCCCTTCTTCTCTTGTGAAGGAGCCTTAGGGGGTTTGACCCCGGCTTCCCTCAGCTCAGCTATAGAGATTTCAGCAAGAATTTTCTCCCTGGACATCGCCAAGGGAGTGTATTCCGTGCAGCGACAGCCAGGTCCTTTACCTTCATGGGGGGTTTTTCCTTCCTTCTTTTTCTCGTGGAAGGGCTTTTTGGAGGATTCAACTGCAGGTTCCTCCTTCCTGGCCTTGTTGAGGTTGACAACATAGACCTTTTCCTCGTATCGGATGTAGGTCTTCACGATCGCGAGGAGTTGATTGTAGGTTTCCGAAAGATCGAGGCGGATAGCCTTCTTAACGTGTGTGCCTTCATGTAAGCCTCTGGTGATGAGGTATTGCTTCATGTTTTCGTCAGCACCTCGCATCTGAACAACTTCCTTGTTGAACCTCTCGATGTAGTCTCAGAGAGGCTCGCATCTTCCTTGGACAATGGCTTCAAGGGACGCCACTGTCTTGGGCTAGGTCCTTGAAGCCATGAAGTGAGTGGTAAACTCATGGCAAAGGTCACCCCATGTGCCTATGGAGTTTCTCCTTAAGTTTTTAAACCACATCATAGCTCCCCGTCTCAGCGTGGTGACGAAGAGCTTGCATTTGACTGCTCCTCTTACCGCTCGGTATGTGAGGACAACCTCAATGTTCTCGATGTTCTCGTTTGGGTCTGAAGTTCCGTCGTACGAGTCCATATGGGGTAGTTTTTCCAATCCGTGAGGGATTGAGGTTTCTCGGATGTGCCGAGTGAAGGGACCGTATGTGTAACGTCCCCCTCGGGCATCACGTTCGTCATCGGAACTTGATGAAGAGGAGGAGGACCAAGAGCGTCTGCTTAGCCTTGGTGGAGAGTGCCTTGGCGACCTTCTCCTTGGTGACCGCCGTCCGTGGCTAGGAGATCTCACGCTGATTGAGCTTATTGGAGACCTAGATCTGGAACGACGGGGGCTCTTTCCCCTTCTGTTACGGGGTGGGGAAGGAGTGTCACAGATGTGGATCAATTGCTTCTTTGATTGCTCCAGCTCGGCAATGCGTCGGTTCTGCTCCTCGGTAAACGATATTTGTCGTTTAACCGTGCGGAGCACGAGACTGATCTATGATTTCATGGAATCGTCAGCCATCTCCTCGGGTCGTTGAGGACCAAAGAGTGGGCGCTCCTGCAATGGAATCTCTGTGTGAACACTCGTTGGAGTGGTTCCTCTTCGAAGGCTTTGAGCAGGAGATGGGGAAGCTGTTCGTCTGTCCTAGTTTGGACGTTGGATGATGCTCTGGATACGTGGTGCAACACCGTTGACAACCATGGTTTTGTATGAAAAAGCTTTGGTTTTTTGATTGTAAAAAACGGGGAGAGCTTGTTATATCCTACTGATGACGCTACTGATCGTACCTGATCACAAGGTGGCTGCCGGTGCTTGGTTGAATGCGGTGGTTCACGGTGGTAGTTTGGATTTCCGGTGAGCGTTGGGGGGTGTGTACCTGTAGACACTCCGACGCTCAAGTCAGTAAAGTTCAGAAATGGGGGGTTTGAGAGTTTGTGAGATTCTTCCTTGGAGGCTGCAAGAAGCCTCCTATTTATAGAGGTGGGTGAATGCAGAGCTGTTGTGAGGCACACGTGTTACCGGCGGTTACGAAATCAGCAGAAGTGTAACCGCCAGTGAGATATTCGCGGGAATGTGGGTAAAGAGACGTTACTGTTCGTTTGAACATGTCTCAGTTGCTTCCTGGATAAATTATAAGCAATATTTGTTTTGCACAATTATTGGTTTCATTTGATTTTTTTAATTATTTAATATTAATTTACTTGAGGTATATAGATATTTGTGAGTTGTGATTTTCAAATTGTAACAAATCATGCTTATGTTTTTGATTCATACTAACAATATTACATTATATACATTTCTAACTTAAAAACAAAATATAATAATAATTAATTTAATTTATCAAAATTAAGGAAACATCAGTTTAAAGGTATTTTTGACCAAAAGAAAAAACCATCCCAAATTGTCTTTCTCCTTTATATATATTGTTATAGTCTAGATTAGTCATTGGACCAGTTATTCATCCATTTAATGATATGCTAGCCAAAAAAATGTTTAGTGCAATTTTAATTACCCCTTCCTTTTCATGATATTTGTCGCTTTTAAGACATTTACAAATACCAAGAAATTAAATAAATTTCATTATTTTTTATGAAATTCTGTGTTTTTTTCTATAATATCCTTAACTATTTACTTCCTCTGTCACAAAATGTAAGAAAAAACAAGTCAACATAAGTTGATGTATGTTGAAACAAAAATCTTTTTGATGAATGTTTTAATGATAACAGACCTTATGGAATAAACACTAAGTTTTATGAATAGTGATCTACTGATGTTTGCACTTAAGTCTTTTCATAGAAGTTGACAAGAAAGAAGTCTCTTACAAGTGCATATGTATACTCATTGGAAGAATACCAAAACAGTAGTATCACAGGCTCAAAGAAGATATAAAAAGAATATTGTGTGAATCAAATGAGTGTTGATTGAAGATTCAACAAGAAGATGAATTTTATGATTAATTAACTCATCCTCGTCACCACATGGTTTTCAACAAAGCCTAAATGATTTGAGGAATAAAGGGTTACTATTTGAAAGGAATGATCTTCAAATAGCTTCTAAAAGAGTTTAAGGAAAAGACACAAAAGTTTCATTCAAGAGAATGATTGAATGAACCGTCATGATTACATGCATGCCTAAACTAAAACATCTCAAAGATACTCAATGAACAAGAAACATTGTGTGCAATCACCAAGATAAATTATGAGATAAATCGCATCATCAACAAAATAATTCAAGGTTAATTAACCGAGAATTTATTGTCATCTCATATAGAAGAGAACATTATCAACTCCAATGAAAGAATGTTCTCATGATGAGGATGCATATTACACTCAAAAATATTCTCATCATTTCATTAAAATGATTAGAATCAACTTTGAAGAGAAACCAATTCATGAATGAACTATTTATTAAGTCACTCATTAATGATATTGGTTGGAGAAAAATCAAAGAAGAAAATTCATGATCATATGCTTGGAGATTCTATCATAAAAGACTTATGATGGTCCAAGAATCTT
>Ga0315915_1001160_pt1 | contig 31086 bp, 17 predicted proteins | sample MpolbnodulesMG_FD_207738 | JGI IMG/M metagenome (GOLD analysis project Ga0315915, IMG submission 207738) | Medicago polymorpha root nodule microbial communities from Los Angeles, California, United States - branched nodules | ecosystem: Host-associated > Plants > Roots > Nodule | place: USA... | reverse complement strand
TATCTATCTAAATTTGTCCTGCTACTACTCTAAATTTAGGTGGGGATTCGAAAAAAAGAGTCCTTCCATTCCATCTCTTGTAATTGTGAATTGAATAACTCAAAAATGGAAATAAAGAAAAAGAAAGAACGAAGAATTAAAGGTTCAAAATTTAAGATAAGAACAAAAATTGTATGTATTCACAAAAAACTACATGGGTAGAAACGAAAAAAAGTATATAGATCCTGCTCATGGATTAACGAAAATGTGCAAAAGCTCTATTTGCCTCTGCCATTCTATGAGTCTCTTCCTTTTTGCGTATGGCATCGCCACTCCCTTTGGCAGCATCTACTAATTTGGAACTTAATTTCAAAGCCATATTTCGACCTGGACGTTTTCGGGATGCGCCTAATAACCAACGAATGGCAAGTGCTTTTCCTTGTGTGGATCCTATTTCAACGGGAACTTGATGAGTCAATCCGCTTACGCGTCTTGCTTTTACTGCTAACGTTTGAAAATTATTAACGGTGTTTTTTTTATGAAATTTTGATTTTGATTAAAACTAAAAATAAAAATATTTGTTGCTTTTATAAAAATTAAGTTATAATCTATTTCAATATCACAAACAATATAACAAAAAAAAAATCTAAATTCCTTTTTTTAATGACATTAACAACAATCTTTATTATATAAAAAGTTATTTAAGGGTATAATTGTGATTATGAAAAAGTAAGTATAAATATAATCATTTAATTTGTTAAACTTTTTAAATGATAAAGGAAAAAATTCAAACATATATATTTTTTTTTGAAGAAGTATAATAAATCAAACTAATCATGATTATTTATTTCAATATCACGAACAATATAACAAAAAAAAAATCTAAATTCATTTTTTTAATGGCACCAACAACAATCTTTATTATAGAAAAAGTTGTTTAAGGGTATAATTGAGATTATGAAAAAGTAAGTATAAATATAATCATTTAATTTGTTGAACTTATTAAATGATAAAGGAAAAAAATTTCAGACATATATATTTTTTTGAAGAAGTATAACAAATCAAACTAATCATGATTATCTATTTGAATAACACGAACGATATAATAAAAAAATATAATCTAAATTCAATTTTTTAATGGCCAACAACAATCTTTATTATAGAAAAGTTGTTTAAGGGTATAATTGAGATTATGAAAAAGTAAGTATAAATATAATCATTTGATTTATTAAACTTTTTAAATGATAAAGGAAAAAAATTTCAGACCTATATATATATATATATATATTGTGTTTGTTATATTTTTAATGTTTAAATTTATTCTTATCTATTTGTTACCTGTGTTATTTATATTAAAATTTGAACATTTATCGGAAGAGAAAAACTCAAGCCAAACTAAACGTCGGGAGAGAATATGATTTTCTTAGCCCGCAATTAACTTTACGCGTCCCACAAACAAGGATAAATAAACAAACAGTACTTTGTTTTGCATGTTTTTAGTATTGTTCTGTTGTGTTTTTCATACTCACTCCGACCGAACTCAATTGATTGCACGACCACACTTTACAAAATCTTAATCGATACTTTCAATTGTTTGCATCTCTTTATTATTGTTCTGTTTAGGATTGCCTTGTTTTGCACGGAGCATTCTTTCATTCATCGTACCATCAAGAACTCTTTCCATGACTCCAACGTCTGAGAAGAAGAAGGTTAGTTGTAGCTATATCCACGATGACATTGCTTTATCTGTTCTCTCTAAACTCCCTATTAAATCTCTCAAGCGATTTACTTGTGTTTCCAAATCATGGTCTCTTTTATTTCAAAACCCTAATTTCTTCAACTTGTTCCGCCACAATCTTGTTTCCAAATCTCATTATGATGATGATGATGATGTGTGTTTCCTCTTCGTCTCGTACGGATTTGGGAGTTTGTTTTATTTGGTTTCTGGCGAGAGGTTTCAGAATGTGGTAAACCTGTATCCGCTGCTACCATTTGAGGATCAACTTAGTGGGCCTTTTCGTCCTCGTATTTTTTGTTCCGCTATTAATGGCATTGTTTGTGTTTATAGCAATTACGATCATAGCGAGGTAGCACTTTGGAACCCTGTTACTCGGGAAGTTAAGGTAATCCCTCCTGGTCTTGTAGAGTGTCTATCTAATATTCATGTTTATGGTACCCTTTGTCTTCGTGGATTTGGATATGACCATGTCAAAGATGACTACAAGCTTATTCGGCATGTTGGTTATCGGTATATACCTACTAGTTATCCTCCGAAAGAAGATTTTCCTATGTTACCTAACTCATTCTGGGAGATATATAGCCTAAGAAGTAACTCTTGGAGAAAAATTATTGTTGATATACCAATTCCTCACTTTCGTTGTTTAGGCTATGAAGTGTACTTGAATGGGGTGTGCCATTGGTTGGGGATTTCAGATAATGGAACAACTTTTGTTGTGTCATTTAACTTGACCAATGATGTGTTTTTCACTACACCAATAGATTGGCATCAACGTTCTTCTTTTAGATTGGTGGTGTTAAATGGGTTCATAGCGACGATCACACATTATTATGCTACCGAGTCTTACACCATATCAATTTTGGGTGAAATTGGTGTCAAGGAATCATGGACTAGACTCTTCGATATTGGACCTTTATCTTATGTTAATGATGTTATCACAGTAGGGAAGAAAGGAAATATATTCTTAAGTAAAGAGAATAGAAAAATAGCTTGTTTTGATTTAACAACCGAGGTGACTGAGGAGATCGATTTTAAAGGAGAAAGTCATATTTGTCAAATCGTACCTTACAAGAAAAACCTTGGTCCGATTGGAGGAATTAACAGTTAATTGCTTTTGGAGTCAAAGCTTAAAGTTTTCAACCGGGAGGTTTATGAGTCTAGTTACTAAGATTTAATGCTTTATTAATCAATAGGATGCTGTACTTGTTTGGATTCACCAGTTTTATTTCAATGCTTACTATCTTTGTATGACATTTTAGATTGATTTTTAGTTCTGTTGTATGGACGAAGTCTTCCTTGTGTTAAATGTTTGTAGAAATATATCTCATATTTCAGAAACTTCTGTTGATCTATGCATGCTCTATTTTAGTTTTATTTTTTAGCTTTACTTACCTCTTAACTTGTTTATACTAATGCTGATCTAATTAAAATGTTTTGAACTTAAATACACTCTCCTTGTGATATGTATGCATTATGTTTATACTAATGCTGATCTATTGAAAAAAAATAATATTTTGAACTTATATATACACTCTGCTTGTGATGTGTATGCACTATGTTGTCTGTGTATTACTAATGAAAGTTTTTTCCTCTCTATCTTTGTATGCTTTGAAAACAATTTTTTAAATGAAGTATTAAATGAAATATATAAAACAGGTAAATTTATTTTATATTCTCTAATGTTCAATAGATTAAGACTGATTCATGGAATTATTTGGTGATGTTGTGTTGATTACTTCCATTATCATTCTATTATTATTTGGAAGATACATTGTCATATTACTGCATATACTTCTTTTGTTAGGATTAGTATTTAGTTATCTATCTTTGATTGGAGATCTACAAGAATATGAATATGAATGTGAATGTGATGAGATATTCAGTTTGTGAATTAGAACGAATATGTTATAACTTATAAGATACTTCCTTAGAAAAACCAAATTGAGAACTTTGAAGTTTCTCTAATCAAATTAGATGCAAAGGGTACTCATAAATCCCCTCTTCGGAACAACTTTGAAGTTTCTTGATATGAATTACACTTCCACAGAGTAATAGCTCTCTATTTTTAATTTGTGCATAAGAGAAGAGAAGAACTAAAGTTTTGATTTTTTAACAAAACTTTGACGCACAAATAGGTGAATTTTGTTATCCTTTTGCGTGTATAGTTGTTCTATTCATAGAGCATTCCAAACCACTTAATGAAGGGAAATTTTTTAACAAAGAGTTGCATTCTTTCATAAATTACTTCAAATGAAAATATGTATTAATGCTGCAGCCATTGCATCAGTACACTTCTTGTCTGAACTCTAAATCCTGATGTATTCGCTTTCTCTGCCATCTTCTAAAACTGTTGAAGGCCATATCTTGGTCAAGTTTTATGATGCATTTGAAGTTGTGAATATAGTTTTACATAGAGTATGTATAGAGACAATTATATCTAGGATTTTATGTGTTTTTTTCCCTACTAGCTAATGTGTGTTCTAACAAGTTATGTGTCAATAGTTTTAAAAAATATCTGTTTTTATATGATTTTTTTTCACAAATTATATGATATATCCTATTTAAAATATATTTTACAATAGCCCGATCTTTGTAAATTGTAACTAAATATAATTTTTTAAAAGTATTCACTTAGTCTATTTTTAAGAAAGAAAAAAAATTACCTAGCAGAGTCTAGATCTTGTAAATCCTATATCATATGCTCGTATCAATTGGCCTGTCTTTTTCTTATCGATGTGTGAACTCTAATGCTCTGGTATCTTGGCATGATCCAAAAATTCATAGTGAAAATCGATCTTAGAGACAGTTGAGTTGAAACATGGTTAAATAAGTTTTTAATTCCTATAAATATACCATAGGTTTAAATAGTTTTTAGTCTGCAACGATTGAGAAAGTCAGTCAACTCCTCCTCAGCCATAAGATAAACCACTTTCATTTTTTCAGCAAACAGGGATTCAGTGAACTTTGATGTGCAATAATTTCAGCAAAGTTTTGACACTGTAAAAACATTGTTAAGTCACTTACAATCTTCAAGTCTTCACTCCTTTATATAGAGGTGAGAAAGATACGTTAAAGATTGCCAGCACATCAAAAGAGTCGTTGTTGAAGCTTGATCATTATCAATGATCTGTTGCTTGATTTGGTTATTGTCCTAGGAGAGAATAATTTGAAATTCATTCCTTGTTTAGAGAAATAACCAGCGTAGACACAGTTGTAGCTTGTACTATTGCAGACATGAGAGTGGAGTAGTGGTTGTACAATTGTACTATGTCCTTTTTCTGTGCTGTTCAGTGGATAAACATCCAATGCTTTCTAATTCCTCTGAAATAGTCATTGCTCCAGGTTTCTATTCCTTCTGCAATCTTGTGTCTTCAAATAACCAACTTTAACTAACTTCTAGTTTCTTGACTTCAGACTCTGATGAACTTCAGACTCTGGCAGTCAGCTTCTGATGAATCTTCAGACTCTAATGGTCTTCAGACTCGGACGGTCTTCAGACTCTGACTTGCAACATAATATTCCTTTGCAAATTCCATTTCTCTTTTTTGTTCTTTCAGAACCAATACTTTGTTTTAAAGACTTATAAATTTTAGCCTATGGTCCTGCACACTTGAACAAATATTAGTATATCCAATTGACTTTTTAATACCTTGTTATCATCAAAACTTAAGGTGGAAATGTTAAACATATTTTGTTCCAACATCATTGGTTTCAACGTAAGCGACCTTTTCTCTTTTATAATATTTATGAGTTATGGCTTTTTCAACCTTCAGTCTTTCGACCTGTCGAACTCTATCAGTCAGTTGGGCCATATCCCTTAAGTGTTGAGTGTCTAATTTCTTCCTAATGGAATAGTCCAGGCCTCTAGCAGCCATTTCGACTAACTTATGCTCAGGGACTTGTGTAAAACACCTAGCCTTCAACAATCTGTTCAAATAATCATCAATGGATTCAGGTTTTTTCTTTCTAACACTAGCCAATTCTTTCAAACTTATCTTAGTTTGGCCCATGTATAATTGTTCATGGAATACCCTTTCCAAATGATTCCAATGTTGAATTGGAAGTGGTGGAAGGGTAGTGAACCAAGCGAAGACATTCTTTATTAAAGAATTTTAATCTCAAATTCTCATTATTTGCTATGTTTCATGCCTCAGTTAGATAACGTGCAATATGTTCGACAGTAGACTCACTAGTATCACTAGCAAACTTTGTCAACTTAGTGATTTTCCATCCCTGGGAAGCTTAGTTTGTAAAACATACTCTGACAAAGGAGAAACAAAGTTTGGCCTATGTAACCCTATATTTAGGCCATTTTGAGCCATAATGGTTTCAACCAAATTGGATATGTTATTATGTGCCCCCAAGTTTTGTTGTTGGACATTCCTAACAACTTTATCTACATCATAATCCCTATTTACCAAAACCACTTCTGGTTGTGCCTGGACTACTAGTTCGACAAGTTGGGGTTGAGGCCCAAGTTGTTGTCTCTGAACCACAAGTTCGACAATTTGTAAAGGTTGGGGATTTTGGATTTTAGGGATATTTTGGATTCGAGGAATTTGTTGATGAGCAGATTGTGGAGGGGTAAAGAAATATGCTATTCTCTCCATTTGGGTGGCTAAGGCTTGGTAACTGTGGTTTGTGCTTTGAATCAAAGGATTAAAAACTATACCAATTTGTTGTGCTAACCATCTCATGATTACTCTCATCCATTTGTTGTCTCAGAGAAATCATGGATTCTCTGGTTAAGGCCGGAGGAGCATTTCGACCAAAAATACAAGAACTTGAAGAGCTATGCGTATTATATGATGTGAATGGATTTGCATGGTCTGCAAACGTGGACGCATTATTATACAAACTTGCTATCATAGAAGTTAGCATACCATAAGGTTGTTCCCTAGTGAGGTCTTGCATGGCTATAAACTTTAGACTATTATTTTTATCACCTTATTACCTTCTAACGCGCCTTATATAAGCAACAATTAGTATCTCACCCATTTTAGCAGTTGAAAATTTTACTTTTTAAAAACAACAAAAAAAACTAAGTAAAAAAATGATAAAACATGTAAAATAAAACTAATTCAAATTTTTTCGGATTTTTCTGAGAACATGAAAAATGAAAAATGGGTCTAAATGATGAAATTTTGAATTTTGAGGGGCAAAGTTTTGTAGGAAGTCCCTAAGTCTCTTCTATGGGAGTCTTGATCCTTGATTTTTTTTTTCTGATTTTCTATGAAAGTTTTGGAGCAATATGATTAAGTAGCCCGAAAATCGGATAATTCGACTGGAAACAACTAACAACGACCTAAAACAAAAGTATGGAAGTTTGGAAGAATAATGTTGTACTTAAATTGGTTATCCATTTTACAAATAAACTCAAAATTTGTGCTGATATAGTTTAGATTATTTAATTTGAACAGTTTTTCCCTAATTAAGGGTGTTTAGGGGGTATTCGGATTCTATAATCCGAAAAAGCAAGGGACGCGCCCTATTTTGAAAGGGTGTTCGGAATATAGAATATGAATTGGTGAAATACTCATTTTTCCACACCCCAAAATAAGGGGAAAATTCAATTCGGATTATAGAATCTAAAAATCTCATGGACATTTTCATAAAAAAATAAAAATAAATAGGGTGCGCGAGAAAAGGTTAGGGTGAAACAATAACAGTCTTTCATTTGAAATAGCTTTTTAAGGCCCAACCCATTCAAAAATATGGGTTAATGGGTCAGTCCATCAACTCGATCCATTTTTTACAGCTTTACATAGAAGGAGGAAAACTCAAAAGCACAATGAATGCATGTCTTATTCCCTAAGCTCTTCATAAAAACATAATATAATGACCCCGAACATTTGATTAGATGTGAGATAATGTGTCAACTCAACAACGTTTAATTAATCATAAGTAACATAAGGACCAACTTAATTTATATTGTGCAATGTCTAAGACGATTTTTGGAATTACGATACATTGGAGACTGGTTTGAAACAAGTGGCAAAAGTCAAGGACGAAGATTGGGAGTATAACTAGAGGTGAAGGTTTTCCAATTAAAATGAAGTTTTGGCTACTAAAATTTTAGGGTCGGTTTGGTTCAACTGAGATGAGGTGATTAGAAAAGCATGCCATCATAGGTGGCTGGAAAAGAAATTTTTTTGGAACTCATGGAGTGTTAGAGTGTGAATTAAAAAAATTCTCATGTTAACTTTCTCAATTATTGCTCATTTATGAGGTGAGGTCAAACCATTAATTTTGTAACTGTCAAATGATCTTAGTCGTTAGATCTAAAACTCATATTTGACCTCTCACCTATAAATAGAGCTCTCATTCCTCACGTGTACTCACACCAAAAGTTCTCTTGAGTTGTCAAAGAATTTTTCTCCCTTCTCTCCCATTTAGCTTGTGTCGACGAACTATTCTTTTCTTCTCCCTCTTTTTATGTCCCTTCGGATGTAAAGAGTGTTCTTAATGCCATAGTCCCATGGTTTATAACGTCCCTTCAAAATTAATAATGATCTTAAAAACATAGTCCCTTCGGTAAATTTTTCCCATTTGAAAATAAGAGTATCATTAAGATCATAGTCCCTTTCGATATATATATATATCGTCCCTTTAGAAATAAGAATGGTCTTAATAATATACTCTTTTTTTTTTATGTTTTTATGCCCTTGGAGAAATTAAAGGTTAGAGTGGTGGAAACACCATATTAGAGTGGTCTTAGTGCCATAACAGAGTGATATCAATACCATATTGGAGTGGTCTTAGCACCATATTTAAAGATGTATTTCTAGAGCAGATCATATAGTGCAATAGGACTCTGATACAATTGTAGTTGTGTTGTTCTATCATGGGAGCGTCGTGGTTGATATTTTGCTTGCACAACTTTGAGCAGTGCCACGAAACGTCTCAAAGAAAGCGACCTAGTCTGTGACTCAGCCTAATAATCTCTTTTGTGATAGTAAAATATATTTTTTAACTAATTTTACAACAATAAATCCTCACTATTCGTCTATATGTTGTGGAAGTTTGTTTTTGTGTATATCTTTTATGTTGTTTAATTGTTTTGCATGGTAGCAAAAAAAATAAAAATCGTCTTGTGTGGTGGATGAGGGTGTAAATAATTTGAATCGGTGTTCCTATATATTAAAAGAGAAATGATATTTGTACACCCACTTTATGACAACTTTTTGACAACTTTCTCTCATACTCACATTATATTCTTACTCTCTCTTCCTTTTTTTCTCTCTATTGTTTTGGACCAATTGAGAAGAGAGAAAATGAAAGTTGTCATTATAGTTGTCACAAATGGTTGTACATATATCACTACTCATCACAGTCACGGTCGAGCAACCCTTGTGTCAGATTTTTTTTCTTCAATTCTTTTTAAAGGAAATTTGACAATATTATATCAGGGTCTTTGAATTGTCGAAGACGACCTTGATAATAGTGTTAAATGATTAAAAGTTGACATTGAAACTTGTCAAGGTTACAACAGAGCCTCCGAATTGTCAGAGATAACCCTGATAATAGTGTTACATGATTAAAAGTCAGAGTTTATAGCAACTTTTACTATATTTACGGTAATCTTATTTGAACGTCTTCACTCATATATCATTGCCTTAATCTAACTAATTGCTAGGTTATCTCGGCGGATAATTCAGTAGCTCAAATCTCAATTAAAGTATGAATTTTTAATCCTTAAATTAATGATGAGAGTCCAACCCAAAAAATTGATCTATAAGAAACTCTTAAAAACACATAAAAAATAACATCTAGCCGGCCCTAGTTTTCTAGTGAGAGAAACTCCAACTTCTCTCTAAACTTTCTTTCTCCTTCGTTCACTGAGGAGGGGTGGTTTTAGGTCATTTTTTGACCTAGAATCACCCCTCTGCATCCTTTTCCCTTTTTCTTTCAATCTAAATAAGTGGTTTTCACATCTATCAATTTTTTCCTTTTGTGTTTTTTGTGATTTCGTCATCTAAGTGCGGCGTTGTGTTGTTCGTCGTCTTGTGCGGCGTTTGATTTCGCGTCTTGTCGCGGTGTTTGTTCAGTTCCTATTGAAAGATCTACATCAGTCAATTACAAATTCAACCAATGATTTGGACATCAACGTTGCAGATCCGGAAGGATGGTATTTCGGTGACTTAAGTTTTATCATATTATTTATAGGCATTTTGCCGTTGTATGCTATTAACTTGGGTGATGATGTGAGTTTGTTCGCAGATTCACCATTTACGTTTTTAGCGATGTTTGCATCTGATATATTCTATCGATTTGAATGAATGAATATCGTTTTGTTTTTGTAAAAAAAAAAAATATTAGAATATCATATCTTAAATATCAAATTCAGGTTTAAACTCTTAGTGATATACTTGGAACATCCTTTAAGTCGTTGATTGCTATGTATAAGAGTTGTAGTATGCTTATACTCTCATTGATACATCTTCCAGTCTTTTTTCCAATTTTGCCCCTGATTTAGGGGCATTTTTGACATTTCCTAAATAGTGGCTTTCTTTTGTTGACACATGTCTTCCTTTTTAATTGATTTGGGTTGCATGTTCTTATTATTTGAAGGTTTTGATTCTGAGGTTTTGATTTGTTGTTGTCTGTATTTGTTTTGGCCTGGTGTTTTGTTTTTGTTTGTGCTTCATGTTACCGGGTTTTTGTTTGTGGCAGTTTTTCATGCATGCATGTGGATTGTTTGTGGAAAGAAATTTAATCATTTCATCGTGACAGTTTTTTAAATAAATGAGATTCTAAGAATTGATTAAAATAGAAGGTTGTTTTCAGTAGCTTATGTTGAAAATTATTTTCAATAGATGAATTTTATTAGCCCAATCAAACACAAAATAATTTATGCTTTTCTTAAAAATCACATCAGTGAGTTGATTTATGAGTCATGAGTGTGTTATTTTTGGTCATTAGTGTGTATTATTTTTGGGCATATGTTTGATTGAAGAATAAACTTAATAGTAGATTTGGAGTGGCCTTAGTAGTCTGTAGTTGACAATGGTATTCTGATGTTGAATGTTCTTGGCCGTTGACAATGTTTTCACTAATGGAATTTTACTTCTTACACAAGCAAAGGTAAGTAAAGGCAAAGTGAATCCTTTGTTAATGTAAAGTCAACATAAGCTATAGCAACCATCTTTTCAATACATCAAAGATCATTGCAGTAGCAATTGTCACGTTCATTTTACATTGAAAATGAGGTAAGTAACTTTGGCTTAACAACAACCTCAATATGAATGTGGAATCAGGGCCTGCTATGGAAGTGCTTGAATGTACAACTCCTCTGAAATTATTTAATCTGTGAAACAAATTCTGCATCAGTTGACAGATGATTTGTTAGCATCTCAATATATATTGTCTTTTTATTAAGTCTAGCTTCCATATTATGAGTGTGTCTTTGGGTATATAGTATATTGTCATGTAGGATATTGTTAGCTCAGTCCTAAATGTTCTGATTTTGTCATGCCAAGTACCATTTTGTGGAATACTGATTTTGTCAAACTCTAAAGTTTTAGATGCATCTCTTTTCAAGGTTTTTTCTTAATGAAATACTGATTTAGCTAAGACTTTGCTTTCAGGAATCAAATCTGCGAGTAGTACGTCTGTTGGGTTAACAGCTTCCCCTGAGTCCGTGGTTGCATCAGACGAAGGTTTAATTTCAGTTCAGTATCCTACGAACTTTACCACCAGTAATGGAGATGAACCTGGCTCTCACTTTCCGAGTGTGTATTCTATTATATAATTATTTTCCAAAGCTGTGCTATGGGAAAATTTATGTATAAAAGGTGATGTAACTGTATGAAGATTGCAGATACTAATTCTTTTTTTTTTTTTTTCCATTTGTCTATATATTGATGCAGGTATGCAGGAAGGATGATACGGAAACTTTGAAAATTATTTCCTTCGTTCACAATGTGAGTTTAGGCTATTTTTTATTAGTTTGATTTGTATGTGCTTTTGTACAGCCATTAGGAATTTCAGTTAGTTTGTTTCTTCATCTAGCCATTTAAGAATACACTCACGAAAGTAACTTATCAATAAGAGTTTAGTCAGGAATACTCCATATTGATTTGAGCAGATGCAAATACTCTAAGATGCCATATGTTAGAGGTTCAATACTAAATCCTATTAATAAAATATTCTTAGTATTCTTAATACATCAATGGTGAACCATCAACTCATCCATTGATTAGAGGCATTTAATATGTTTTGTTCTTTGGTTTGGTTGGTTGCTATAGCAAAATATGGTTGCATTGTTGTTGATGTCATCTATTTGTTTATGGCATTTATTTGATGATTTTCGGGTTCTTCCAAGCATCAACAGCCATGCATAGGACTTTTTTGCCATCTATGTCCGGATCTAGAGCTTTTAATCGAGCACATTCCTGCTTGAGGAATATCTGATATCCAGTTTTTCCGGTTAGAGCACCTTGCAGTTTCTTCTTTTCTTTGTCATTTGAAGGTGCTTTTAGAAGCACTCGAGATTCTTGACATCCAGCTTCTGCACATCAAGTAAGAATCCAAAGTATTGCAGCATAAGCACCTCTGAATTGACATAATACACGTTTAAACTCGTCCAACATATCTCATGAGTTACTAAAGAAAACAAAAGTCTACACCGCAGCTAATAAGTACATAAAAAAAACTGTTTTGGAACTTTAGTAATCTCAGCTACCATAATATGATCAGTTGTGTTCTGTTGTGATATTAGTGATTGAGTTAGTTAGCCAGTTAATTCATTAGTACTTGAGTGCATTCTTTTACATTCAAAAAGTGAATCAAATTTTCGTCGCATAAATATTCTAAATTCTTATAACTTGTCATTTGGCTAGAGTAGTCCTTTGACATCTTTAGCCACCTTTCAGATTATCTTCATCAGCCATTAATTGAGATAAACCAGTAGTTGAGTTCTGCTTCCTTTTAGGCTCACCTTTAAAAAAATTAAGGGTGTGGAGAAAAGAAAGGGGACTTTAAGGTTAAACAAAACAGCACATATTCATCTTAAAACAAATAAAAATATCATACAATGAAGTTGCTGAAATGTCTATTTTATGTCTTAGCATTGATGTAAAACCTTTCATTCTATATACTCCCATGAAACTTGTGTCACCTCGAGTGATTTAATTTCACATCCAATACATTTTCCTGACCAATGCTTTTCATGTGTTTAATTGATCGTTTCTGGTTTGACACATTTCTGTTATATTTTTTAATTTAATGTGTCTATTTTATCAGATATAAAGTGGTTGTGCAAGTAGTTTGCGATGGTGACAAGTCTGAATTTGTGTTTTGGGATAAGGAATGTCTTCAAATTATTGGTATCACTGCCCAAGCTCTTAGGAAGATCATGCAAGAGGTATCTTTAATTCAAGTGTTTAGTCTTCATTTTATTTTAAATATTGTTTATGGAAATTATAGCCTTTGTGCTCTTCTTTTTTGGTGAAGGTTGTTGAAGATGATCCAAAGATATATCCAAGACATCTAGACAAAATGCTTGGCCTTGAGCTTGCGCTGCGTGTTAAATATCAGCCTTACTATCATCAATCCTCTGTTCTAGGTTTTTCACTTGACCCTGCTGTCATCCGATGAATTAGGTCTCACCTTCACCCTCGTGAAGTCCAACCACAGGAGCAACAAGCCAATGAGGTTAGTTATGCTTACTTGTCCTGCTATTCTATTTATAATTGATCTTGCCATTTGATTTTGTGTAGTTTATGATTATAACTAACTACTTTTTTATTATTGCAAACAGCCATGGGTTTTCATACTGAGCTTACTTGGGCTTACACCACTTGCTGAACGTGTGAGCTTCCTCACAGAGTAAGGAATCCAATGAACTTATTGCACCTTTGTTTATATTTGAATCATTGTTTCATACAGATTAATTATGATTTTTTTTAATATTTGATTCTGGATTGATTTGATTCTGTTTGCTGATTGTTACTTCAAATTTTGCAGGCAAATTGCCTTCTTCACTGGTCCTACAGGTATATAAAATTGTTCATAACTCATTGATTAATGTTTAATTTTGAACTAAGCTAAATATAATTGATTATGTGAAATCAAATGTTTATGTATTCTCTATTATTACAGTTGGAGGGCTTCTTAATGCAACATGTGGGAATATTACTGAGCTGATAATAGCAACATTTGCTCTTAGCAGCAACCAAATTGCTGTTGTCAAGTATTCTCTTTTAGGTTCCATCCTTTCAAACCTTCTTCTTGTGCTTGGAACCTCTCTACTTTGTGGTGGCATTGCAAACCTTGGAGTGGAGCAAAAATATGACAGAGTAAGTCCCTAAAATCCAATTAACACTTCCATTTTAAATCGAGGTATTTAACTAAGTGGTTGATCTCAAGTGGTTAGTGAGTTCGGCGAGTCGTTCAAGAGAACCTAACTTATCAAATCCTGAGAACTCGGATGTTTCTGCTGAATGCTCGAAATCTCTCAGTGTTCCTACGGTATGTCCATGTTCCTCTCTGAAATAGTAATAGGTGATGTATAGGATAGTAGAAAAATGTGTGTGTGCTGGAGAGAAAGTAAGAAAGATGGGTTATGAGTGTAAAGATACCTATGTTGCTGATATTAATTATCTAAACTTAGATGGAAGGGTGTTCGTAATTTATTTAAACGGCGTCGTTCGAAGATTTCACGCCATCCTTCATCTTAGTTACACTAATAGGGAACAAAATGGTTAGAAGTGAAATTTAATTTTGGTTTTTGGTGCATAGTTTGAGTTCTGCGTATTTTGAGTGATTAGTAACACCATCATTCATGTTAGCTACACTAATGAGGAACAAAATGATTGGAATTGAAACATGCATTTTTTTTCCGTGAATAGTTCAGGTTCTGCATGTTTTGAGTGATTAATAACTTCATTCGTATTCAATTTGGATAAATTCAATAAACATAATTCATTCAAATGGCATTAACTTCATTTACCCTCACATAATACTTTGCTATTGGATTTTGATACTAAGGTTTTCTGCTATGTTTAATGCAATGGTTGCAGGAGTCTCTAGACTATAGTTAAACTTTGTAGGATTTTGGTTCTTGTGATGTTAAGAACACAACTTCGCTACCTTATTCAAAGTAATTATGCACATGCCTTCGTTATAGTTGAAATCAGGAACCAATCCTCGAATAAAAATATAATACATCATAGGGGTCAATATTTGCAAACAGATAGATTGAAAGGTTTTTCTCATTTGTTTGGGATGCGTGACATCGATTCTAGGAAGACCTCTATATTATGTTCTAGGTTTTTTTAATGTATATAAGAATTGCTACTACAATGATGTTGTTGAGATTTCACGCCACCCTTCATCTTAGCTATACCTTTGATTCTAGGAAGACTTCTATAGTATGTTCTAGATTTTTTTGATGTATGTGACAATTGCTACTGCAATGATGTTTACAATTTATTTTATGTGTGATTTTCACCTTTCTTCATTGTAACAGCAATCTTTCTTTGATTGTGTTGAACCTGATTTGGATCAAATTGGGAGCTGTACTCCTGTAGAGTGTCCATCTATTGAGAAATGTGAAGATGACAATCTCGATCAGATTGGGAGCTGCACTCTTGCAAAGCGTCTATTTGTTGAAAAATGTGAAGATGATAACGCATCTGATGACTATAATCTGACGCAGTTATCTTCCACTAAGTTGGTTAAACACATCAAGGAGTGATCGGTTTTGTGTTTAGCTGTTGTTTTGAAGATATACCATTGCATCTTGCGAAGTTGCTTTGTTTGTGCTCCATAAAAGTTTTATGCTTTGCGTAGTGGCTTTTGATTATGCCGTTTCCTTAACCTTGCTTAGCCTCTTAATAAGTTAAGGTCCCATGGCTTCTTTTGGTTAAGTGTAATATGGTAATCTGCATATTATTGGTTTCAATTAGAAACATGTTAATTATAATGTTGTTTTCCTAATTAGGATATGCTCTTCTAATGCATCAAAGCTTTGTAATTAAAGGGTAGGAATTTCATAGAAATATGTAGTTATTTTCCATAATTTGCTCAGTTTTCCCTTAGAACAAATTTTTTGCAAAATACGTAATTCAACCCGTGCGAAACACGGGTTTGTAACTAGTTTTACTTATAAAAAATAAATAGGCATGATAAACATAAACTTCTAAAAACTTCTAATCAAGACAATAGTGAAGTTACTTGTAGAACTTGTTCACAACTTCAGACATGTGCCAAGACTTTTTAATTTTGGTGTGGGACATATAGGAACTGGCCTTTTGTTTTGACAACAGCACTCTTTGTGGCGACATTAAATTGCAGATAAACGTCTAATTTAGTCTAGAAATGTGTCAAAACTCTTTATGACATATCAATCATTCTAATTTCCACCTAAACTCCAATTGAAACACACATTTTGATAGCAATGCTCTTTTGTTTTGGCACTTGAAATTGTTATCATATTTATACGGTCAACGCTACTTTTCTTACCTAAACTTCTTCAAACAGTATTAATTGTTTGAGTGTTCCTAATGAAAAAACAGCTTTAAGTATTTGGAACAAAATTAAAACCTTTACTGCAATTGTTAAAAGAGAGCTGCAGTTGTAATTTCAACTGCAGCATCGCAATTTCAAGTTATCTGCAACACAACTTTAATCAAGAATATGTATTTAGCGAACGCTTTTGGATCCACATTGGATTTTTATGAAATTGCATTGAAATAGCACGGTGCTCAGATCCAAATATACCATTAACCTAGAACTTTTCAATATCAAAGATTTTAATGAAAAAACACTGAAATTTAAACCATTGACCTTAACTACAATCCACGGAGTATTTTACCATATGACTTCCATAGTCTGTATGGGAATCATATTCATCTATACAACCAAGTTTTCTGTAACTGGGAAAAGCAGATACTATTCAGCAATTTTTACATGTTGTTACATTCACATGGTTCTTCCTCTTCTAACGCCCTTCTTTCACCCATCTTACGCAACCAGCTGTAACTTGCATCGGTTGAGTCATTATCATCCTCTTCTCCATTATTATCAGCATCTTCTTCTTTTGGATCACTTGAGTCATTATCATCCTTTTCCACAATAGTAGAGAACCAGGGTGTGCCTTCTTTGGCATAAAACAGAATGTATGCCTTATGATTCACGGCTCTATAATTCAGTGCTTCTTCTTCAGAAACACTAGAAACCTGAAAATAATTTAATCATCAGACAAATAATAAATCATATTTCAACAAATTATTAACAATTGACATAACATTCTTTAAAAAAGCAATATCTATGACTATGATCTATATGCAGATAGTAATTTAAAGTAGTAAATTACTAGTAATGCTTAAATTATGTGTGCAATTTAAAATTTTGCAAAAACCACAGGCATTAATTAAACAATGCATGAGCATATATATGACTCAATACTAATTATACTATCACTTTTTATTTTCAACTATAGAAAGAATTTTCCACTATATTTTACCTTATCATCATCCATCAAATACCATTCATTTGGAGCAGAACGCACAAAGCAAAAATAATGCCCTGAATTAGGTGAAGGTCCGCTATGCACGACAACAGCATATAGCTCATACTTCAAAATTACCTGTTATATGAGAGCAAAAAATATGGAACTCAGAGAAATTGGAACAATTATTTAAATTGCAGTCCACAAATGCAATTGTGGCAGCAACATAAAGGATTTTAAGATCTCTCCAAAAGCATTAAAATCGTAATTTCTAAAACATCGAGCTTAATTTTCTGCATTTTACTGCAATTTAAATGTCTGTAGTTTAACTACAATTTAAAGCCAAAAACTTGAAAAAATTTATGAAGGTCGAAAAGAATACTAAACTTACATTGTCACTGCTACTACCAGATGTATAAGGCTTCATATTCAACTTCTTAGGATACCAAAGAGATCTTTCAATTTTGTTGTAGGAGTCTCCATCTTTTAGAAACCTTTTCAAATGAAATACTGCAATTGAAGGAGCTTTATCAAGCATAACCTGTTTTTCCATAGTTACTTCTTGGTTGCAGACACTGCATCTATACTTTCCATCCAGCTGTTCTACCCTGGTGGTAGATTTCAGAGCCATCGGAAAGGTTACCGCATGTTCTATCTCTAAACTCATGCCGGTACGTGGCTCAAATATACCCGAAGAGTAACCACGACAGTAGCAACATCGAAACTGAATAATAACAAACATCAATACAAGATAAAATTAAAATCATCAGAGAATAACGAAAGCACAAAGAAGCATGGTTATAAATTGCGGTCCTACACCACACGATATTCTGGATTTTTAAGTCTCTGCAATGATATCACAACTACAGTTTCAACTGCATCGGTTTGCAGTGTAGCTACAAAACAAACCATATCCCCAATTTAAAACTATGCAAAGAAGTGTGATTTTAAATTAAGTTAGCAACTACACTTGGTGATGTGACACCATCACACCAAGGTTTTTCGACCACCACAATTGCCACAATTACAATTGTGGCACCAAGGTTTTTCGACCACCATGATTACAATTGTGGCAGAATCCTAATCATGTAACTTAAATTGTAGTTCTATGCATTATTTTAAAACACTGTGCAATGTAAATGCTGACCATACAAATGAAAGAAAGTTAATTAATTATCCAATAATAAACTACAAGAATAAAAATTGAATACATACTGTGTGAACAAGACGACCCCCAAAAATTTTATCAATTAGATTTCCCTCTCCAACTGGGAAGCTCTTTTGCAGTTCTTCCAAAGCATGTTCCATAAACTCATGTGCATCCTCCTCCATACCACTGACATGACGAGCTACAAAACCTGGTACCATAGATGATGTTATGGATCACAATTCACAACACATTCAAATAATAAATAGATAAACTTTCCTAATTAACAACAATAAAAAAGGATACAGTTCAGATTTTCGGCAATCACTCCAGGAACAACTGGAATTCTAGAAGCTTTAACAGCATTATCAAAGTGATTCCGGAAAGCACAAATAACACAGAAACCTTCCTTATCACCTGAAAATCAAATTCAACCATTTCCATACATAACAATCATTCATTAGCACAGTATATGTAATAAAACACTGAAGAATACCAAGAAAATTAACATTGAGTAACACTACAAATCATTACATGGAGATGCATGAGTGCAAGAACGAAGACCATTGAACATCGGCACTGTGTGTGTAAAACACTGAAGAATTGCACACAAAAAACTTGTGTTTCCCAAGTTCCTAATTCCAGCTCCCTGCAAAATGATTTGAGTCCAATACAGAGTTTTCAACAACAAAAAATAATTCTAATAGTTCGGTATAAAAATTCAATTTCAGAAATTATCTAAATTCACAATACACCATAAAAACTAAACAAGAAATAAAATTATGATAATAACACAGCAAAAAATAACAGTACTAGTTCAATCCTCATGCATGCAACTAGAAATTCAATTTTCTGAAATTATCAAAAATCAAGAAACGCCATAAAAATTGAACAATAATAACAAATTATGATAACGCACCACCAATTTCGACGAGGCGCCGTGAGCAGTAGCAAGCTCAGGAAGAGCAGTGATACCAGTTTCCATGACTTTCGAAGACGCACCGTATTCAACACGAGCAGTAGAAAGATTTGCGATACCAGTAGCAAGATCGCCGCCTAACACTTCCGACGACGCACTGTGAGCAGTAGAAAGATTCGCGATACCAGTAGCACGATCGCCGCCTAACAATTCCGACGACACGCCGTGAGCAGTAGCAAGCTCAGGAAGAGCAGTGATACCAGTTTCCATGACTTTCGACGACGCACCGTATTCAACACGAGCAGTAGAAAGATTTGCGATACCAGTAGCAAGATGGCCGCCTAACACTTCCGACGACGCACCGTGAGCAGTAGAAAGATTCGCGATACCAGTAGCACGATCGCCGCCTAACAATTCCGACGACGCGCCGTGAGCAGTAGAAAGATTCGCGATACCAGTAGCACGATCGCCGCCGCCTAACGCATCCGTGACGGTTGATGGTGGTTTGTTTGCGGTGGTTTGTGGAGGAGCAAGATCATCAGTAAGAGCAGCGATATCAGTTTCCACCTGATTATTGGGGGAGGAAGTTGTTAAGATCGAATACAATAGTTTCGTTTCTTCATCGGTTAACGGTTTTGCGGCGGTTGGTGGTGGTTTGTGGATGAGAAGGTGGAGCATTGGGATTAGGCTCAGGTTGGGGAATGGGATTGGGATTAGGTTCGTTAGGTTTGGGTTCGGAGGGAATGAGTTCGGGAGAAGAAGGTGAAGAAGGCATAGCTGGTGGAATGAACGTTAATCGGAAATCTGAAAATGAAATTGCTACCATTTGGCGGGCTCGTATATATAGAAAGAAATTAATATTCGGTTATGAAATTATGCAATGTTGTTCATAGTTTGTTGAGAACGGGAGTGTGAATGAATGTGTTGATGTAAAGTTTTTCGAAAAAATGGAGGGAAAACACGAGGGAGGTGAGGAGTTGCTTTGAGTGTGAATGTGTTGATGTAAAGTTTCTTACATCATCTTCATTAATGTTTCCCTTCAAAAATAAATCTTCATTAAAAGTCAATTAAGTTCTTTATTTTTTTTCAAGGGAATTAAGTTCTTTAGAGTCTCGGAAAATAAAATCCGGACACATACGATGTGAAATTTTGTGTCTTTCTTTGATGTTAAGGGTCATAACCACCGGTCACACATGTGCCTTACAACGGCTCTGCATTCACCCACCTCTATAAATAGGAGGCTCTTCGCAGCCTCCAAGGTAGAATCTCTCATACTCTCAAACCCCCATTCTGAACTCTACTGACTTGAGCGTCGGAATGTATGCAGGTACACCCCCATTCGGTCCAACGCTCACATGAAGTATAAACAACCACCGTGAACCACCGCATTCAGCTCAACACCGACAGCCACCTCCTGGTCAGGTACAATCAGGTACATAACATAAATAGAAGTAACATAAGACAAATAAAAAGTTAAAAAAAACCATAATAACATAAATGATGAATCTTTTGGATCTGCGACATAATGAAGAAAGGCAAGGTGTTTCAAGAGAATTTCTTTGTGTTAGATCCTACTACCTTGCCAAATGTCTTATTCATCTGGCAAACAGCAAGATCTAACTCATATAAACCTCTTGATATTCAAATATAGAGCAACCTCTTTGTATCTATATATTTTTGTCAGCATGCCAAGGATCTTCATCACGCGGACGTGGTCAAATATAAAGCTATCTATTTGCGACCGTATGAGAAAGATCCTCGGCTTAATGACAAAAATTTGCATGATTTTCTTTGGTGTGTTTGTGTGTTTTGCTGGTATTGAAGCTGAAAACCGGAGAGCACTTATTTATAGAGGTCCTTGGATGTTGTGGACCACATAAACTCTTGGTGCAATGTGGTCTATACAAAAGGATCCTATGCTGAAGTATTCCAGATTTAGTTTTCCGGAATACACTTACGCCCTACGTGAATCCTCCAACAATGAAGCAACATTGTTTTCTTCCCCCCCCCGCCACTGGTACAGCTTACCCCGTCCCCCACTGGTACAGCTTACCCCGTCCCCCTTAGAAATAGTTTTAGGTTCTTATGTAATAAGCTTAAAAAGTTTCAACATTATTATAATGTATTATTAATATATCAATAAAAATGAGTTGTTTTTATTCTTTTGTCTTTTTATTTCTGTTTTACATCTCTATTTGCAGTTAATTTATAAAATGAAAAATTCTGGAAAAATAACATTCCGGATAAATCTGGAAAATTCTAACAATGTTGTTCGGAATAAAAATAATCCGGACAAGGGTATTTTTGGAAAAAAAAATAGGGCGCGCTAGAAATCCATGGGATGGGAAAAGTAATACTCTAATTGCTATGGTCCTTCAAAGAGTGTTTTCTTTTTACAAAGCTTTGTCAGCTTTGATGCATTAATATCGTTTTTTTAAAATTCTATGTTATATGTTTGAATGAGTTATATTTTAAAAATATTATTTATTGCTAAAACTTATCAGTATTTGAATTTGAGTCGCTACTAAAACGATAAACTGTCAAATTCACAATATATAAGCTTTATGAATAGAGAACTCATCATGTTCAAAAGAGGCTAGATTGGAGAAGTTGATCATACATTGCAGGAAACAATTTTTTGACAATTTTATGTTAAAACAATAATATGATCAAGTACTTCAAATTATAAAGTCAAATATTCATATTTACACTCACAAAACTCATTTTTATTGTCAAATAATTATTATGAAACATAAAAGTCAGTTGTGCAAGTTTCTTGGATTTAGCTTTGCAGATAAATAGCTTATATCAGAAATACTCTAAGAATCTACAATATGCACAGTTTTGTAGGTAATTACTCCTATGTTCTTAAATAAGTTGTACGAATTCGATTCAAAATTGTTGTGATACATTGTTGTAATATAGACAATGGATTACACCTAAATTGTAACAAAATCATCATAGAATGATGGTGCAAGGAAAAATTTAAAATGTTTACAACTGTATCTTCAAGTGGAAGTTAAGCTCCTTCAAAAAAGAGTAGAAGATTAAGCAAACAGGAAAAAAAAGTTTGAGGCCTGTTGTGGAAATTGATTGCACGTATGGCTGATACTTATTTGCTTCTCTTTAAATCAAGTTTACCCCAAATTCCTACACACTAATTTGATTCACAATGGACATCATGCCTAGCAACTCCCAGAAACCCCTAACCCTTAAATCCTATACACTAATTTGGTTCAATGCACATTTTACCCAGCAACTCCCAAAAACCATTAACCGACCATGCATACAGCTACACTTTCTTTCCACGCTTCCTCTCAAATAAAAATTATCAAGCAATATAGAAGCATATATTATATCAAACAAAGAGTCATGGTGAATTCCAAACAATTTGATTAAGAGAAAAGAAACAGGTGTCATTCGATTCAAAATTATAGTCATACATTGTAATATATACAATGGATTATACCAAAATTGCAACAAAATTATGGTGATGCAAGGAAAAATCTAAAATGTATACAGCTTTAATCTTCAAGCAGAAGATTAAGCAAACTGGAAAAATCACCAAGTTCTCTGCTTTTGGAACCCTATAAATCATCAGATGATTAAGCTCATCCCAAATCTCCTTTTCCTTTTGCTCTATGATATCCCCTTCAATTATCTTCAATAGTTTTTCTGCACTTCAAATCTTCTTCAATTCACCTCATGGACATCAAGGTCCTAACCCTTTTCTGATGTTCTGCTTTTTTGGTTGTAGGGGGTTCTTTTGAGTCTCATCAACTATTGCTTAGCTTCACGCTCAATTATATCAATCGAATGCAATAGCTTCTTATGAGGAGTCAGAAGCTCTGATTCACCATCTTCAGCAGCAGGAAGTTTCGCAATGTCAATGATGATTTTTGGAACTTTACTTCCATAAGGTGTACTCAGCTTTATGCAGGATTTTGGTGATTTCTTGTGGACACGTGAAGAAGATCTAAAAGCAGCAGAGAATGAAGATGGATCAGAGAAAATGGTCAGCTGGTTAGCATGAACTGGTGTTCCAGTTTGCTCAATTTCCTCAGTTCCCATAACAAATCAGATAGAACTAAACATACAGAACACTCATCATCACATAACAAATCACATAACAACAATAACTTAATTCATATTCAATTCAAATTAAACTCAACAAACAGAGAATATTGTAAAGGTAAACCGTTATACCTTAAGCAACCTTCAATTTTATTGATGAATGCCGGCACTATTTTTCAGCACCAATTACATAAGTGATAGATGTCATTATTAATAGAGACGTATCAATCATATAATAGAGGTATCAATCATATTTTTCTTATTCTAAGTCACGAAATTACCTATTTGCTTCAGAACTCCCTTGGTTAATGAAGATCTTAAGAGTGATGATCATATTGAGGGATTTGTCCCTTATTCCTCATTCTTTATCCATGTTGTACATGTGCTTGTGCCTTCTTTTCAACTAATTGGTTATTCTTGTTAGAGAATCTAGAGATACAATAAAAAATAAACCTCTATGATATGTATTAAAACTGCAGTTGTTCTGGTCAAAAGCTGAACCTACTTTATATGTTTTTTGAATTTCTAAACGCAATGGATTAAAACCCTATAAACCACAACTACCAGCAATAAGCTACCAATTACTGTCAAAAAAGTAAAACAATAAATAGCAGTCTATTATTTTTCTGGTGAAAAGCAAGCAAGCAATGTTGCATCAAAATGAAAATCCATTTCTGCAGCCACCAAATCATAGTTCTAAATAACCAATTAAGAAATATAAATTATCATTTAGACTAATAATAATTTGTAAAAAACAATAAACTTTCCTCTTCAAAAAAAAAAAAAAAAAACTTTAGTTTATCCTGCAGAATGTAAAGAACTGAAATTGTATTTTAAAAAGATTTCATCGTCTGATGCTAGTATAGTGAGGAAGAACAAAAAAAACCACACTTAACCAAGAATCACTTATTCTGGCAGTTACATCCCTTGATCTCAGTTTGGAAAAGAGAAAACTAAACAAACATGCACAACATTAAATAACTTATGATGCTAGTCACTGAAACAAACATTATTCATATTGCACACACTCTGATTCAGCTATACTTACGATAAAAGAGAGGAAAATTTTGTTCATTGATGATCATTTGTACTATATAGCGTATCACGGGTTTGTCCAAACTCTGCTACACTATAGTGTGAAATATAGCACCACTAAATATAATCATATGTTGTTGTCTGGAAAATGACATTTTGATCAATATAAATGAGAGATTGCAAGAAAGTGAGTCAATTGGTAATCAATTGAGACTGAGATAGTTAAGAATATATCAATGAACAAAATATGCATCACAATATAGCTGAATCAAAGTGCAATATGAATAGATATTTGATTCAGCTATACAAGATAAAAAAGAGAGGAAAATTTTGATATATTACTTGCAGTGTTCAATCCCATTGCTTACAAATTGTTTAAACATGTTGTTATGTCTTTGAAAGACTAATAGTGGTGTATTCATTCCCTATTGATGCTTCTGACTTCAGATAAAATTTTGGTTTTATTCTCATGCAATCTCTAGTATTTGTACTCATAATTGCTGATACACTTGCACCTCTCACATTCTATTAAAAAAGGCTGAATCAAAGTGTGTGAGTAAAGTGTAACCTTTTAAAAGCATCTCAACTTTCATTCTCCATTCTCAAAGTTTACATTTCAAACAGGGCAAGTGCCTAAAACAATCACAAACATGCATGAGGTGTGTGTGTGTGTGTGTGTGTGTTTCGCAAATTCGCAAGTAAAAATTTGAAGTTGGTGAAGAGAGTTCAAAATATACACATCACATATAAAATTTTCCAGGTTAAAATATATAATCCCTAACCTGAATTTATCTGCTAGAGCCAGATAGAATATCAAACAGGCCACAACAACTGAACCAGGATGTCTTGTGCACCATAAGTGGAGTTACCGGGGGCTGCATGTCAATAATTCAGAAAAGAAAAGCTTATAAAATTAGTTATCAACACAAAAGTTCAGACACTAAAATTTCAAATGAAAATCACACTCACTAACAACTCGGGATTATATCGACAAATTTAAGATATACATAGTGTGTCAGTGTGTGTGTGTGCTCGTTTGTGTGTCTGGGAGAGATGCAAAACCTGATTTTCAGAGCTTTCTGCAGCATTGGAATCTTTAACATTTTCTACACCCTTAGTAGATTCAGGAATAGGACTTTGAGACGCTGATGAAGATACTTTCCCGTCAAATTCCCTGGTCTCGGGTTCCTTCAAACTCGATATTCTAACAACCTCATCAGGTAAGACTTGTACTTTATCCTCACTTCTCTTCACAGCAAGATCAATTTCCGCAACTGGAGAGCCCAACGATTTCTCTAGTATATCATTCACAGTACCTCCGCTTTGCATCTCAGAGACAGAGGTCACAGCCTTAACCAAATCATCAGAAACTTCTGCAACTGAATTATCACTCTCCTTTACTGAATCAGCAGAAGATTCTGCATCTGAATTATAAGGTTCATCTTTTGTGTTATTCGCAGTACCGGTTTCAATCACATCATTTGAACCGCCATTGTTCTTTCGACTCCCATAATTCAAATCCTTCGGAGAGTCAATTTTCTCCAAACTCTCCTCAGATTTCATATCCCATTCTATCTCAACAACACCTTCCTTTCCACCCTCGGCTTCACCACCTTCATTGAATTGATTGTTTTGATCATCATCATGGTTCCGATACGCAGGCGAATCACCGTCACTTACTTTTTCATCAATTGACTTCAATTCATTCTTCCCTTAAAATTTGTTATCAAAACCAATCAATTTCAATACAATTATCAATTAAACAACCTTATTAACATAACCTAATTAAAGTTCAGAAAACAATGCAGGGTTCTATTGCCATCCTTGAACTGCACTCCACCGTAAATATGAGCCACAACAAAAATATATATAAAGTGGAGAAAGTAGTTAGCAGACACATGAGCATGAACATAAGAATGGTACATTGCAATAGTCCAAACCAAAAGCAAAAAAGCCATAAAACAATAGGTTAAAATATCAGACCCGTATTATATGACAGAACAATCAGTACTGCTATTTTTCTAGTACAGTTCTTTTGACTCACAATATTTCGTTTTAAGGACTAAATTGGTTGATGTTCTTTAATTTATAAGACTAATTTACTATTTCGTAAATTTTAGGGAATTGCTAGACCATTACAATTTCGAGAACCGAAAAGCTGATTTACTCGAGAATCAATGTGACATATCACAAGTGCTTAGAGAATTTTTTTCCAGATTGGCTATACATTTGTTAGATATAGGATTCCTAAGGGCATAAGTTATAGAATATTAGTTGTTTATTTAATATATTAATTAGTAACTGTTACATAGTAACTACTATCTGCAGAACTTCTATGTAACTGCTATAGTGAGTTAGTATTATAAATAAAGATGCAGAGGTAAAGGGAGGGCATTGGGTATTTTGTATGTGGGTTGGTTTGGGAGAGACTAGGCTCTCTAATTCCTAGAGGTTGGTTACTTTTCTGCAGTTACTTTCCTGTATAATAATAATAGATCATTCCCTTATTATTATGCAATAATCTCCCAAATACCATAGAATTATCATCGGTATTTATTCACATTGAACCAGAATCTAACAACATAATACTGTCCTTAAAATTGTGAATCAAAGCACAATAAAATTTGAAATTTGAGGTTTCAAGATAAAGGTTAAAGTGCATATGCGTTGAAATGGTTTTTTGTTCTCAGATGAATTTTTGACACGGAACCAAAAATGAGGTATTTTAAAATACCTCTCTACTGAATTTTTCATTGAAAAATCAGAAATTGATCAGGGTCAAATTACATATGAATGTAGGGTCTTTGATCAAAAATTGAGGTATGACACAAGTAAGAGAGTTTTGCGAGACTATTCAAACAGAAAAGAGACGATGCATACATGAATCGATTCAAATAGATGTGAATCGATTCACATGAAGTTAGAAAATTTATTGAATCAATTCAGATTGTGATGAGTCGATTCAAGCTGATCCAAAATGAATTTTAACACTTTTTCAAACGACACAAAAACATCAAGACCAAACCACATAGAATCTAAGGTGCTTTAACATGCTACAATCATCAAAACAATACTAAGCTAAGGAACATCATAAAAAACATATAAACTAAACAGTGAGGAACTAAACAATGAGGTCTTCATAAGTCTCCCGCCTAATTCTACTCAAAGTCTCAATCTCTTCCCGTGACCAAGAGACTCAATCCTAATAGTGTTTCCCAAGGTGAATCAATCTCAACCCCAGTGTTTGTTGCCAAGAGCAAACTCTATACAAACCCTAGTTTTCTTGTTGACATCTAAACCCTTGTTTTCAGACTCTTTACCTCTCTCTCAAGGTTTACTCTGATACAAGGTCTATATTTATAGTAAAAGTATCCCTAAAAAAATTGGAGCAAATCTAACCTCAAAAATACGTTTCTGTTTTATTTCTTGATGTAGAAATCGGCCACTGAAAAAAGCCGTAAGGAATGCTGAAAAAACTTGAGCAAAATTGGCCACCGAATTGACACATCCAAAAATCCATTTTGAGTCACTTTCACAACACATCCAATATACAGTTATTGGTGGGGGCGAATCGAACCTAAATGTTAGTGTGACAACCCCATGCGCTTTGAGTTTTACATGCATAACCATTAAACTTTTAAGATTTCAAGTGCAGCAGCCTCTCCCAACAAACAAGTTCTTTAACACATTTTAGAAACTATAATAGAGAATTTTCAGAAAACACAAATAGTTGTTTGTTGCCGATTTTTTTTATTTTTTTAATGTTGGGTTAGGAATTTGGCTTTGAAGATGACGGGGAGGAGATAGTTTGTATAATCAAATGTAAACGGCTAATTTGTTTGGGAATTAGAAGTTTGTTAGAGGTATCTAACTCCTAAATAATATTTTAATGTCTCAATCCACACCATTGTCCCTAGAGACATTTTGATTGTTGTTTTAACAGTGATGATATTATTTCAATTTGGATCATGGCAAAAGCCAAATTTGTCTTTTCATGAGAAGGCATTAATCGTTTTAGGGTTTTGTTAACCAGTGCCTTAAGAACATTGGTTAAAGAATTGATTAATAGAAACTTTGCTTTAGAAGTACAAGTTTCTACCTTTGTCTTTACAATAATTACATTATTTTTGATGCAAACTTATTTATTTATTTTAAACCAATGTCTCAGAGACACTCATAAAAGTTTTAAGGGACTGTCTTAGAATTCAATTTATTTAAATAAATAAACAAATGATGATAATCCAATGTCACTTATTATTATAGGAAAAAAATATTATGTGTGAAACAAGAGTTGTTCCTGTGGATGCTTATTTGAGAGATGTGAATATGCCCGAATCCTAATCTAATATAATTAAAGCTTCAAACATGAACGCAAGGAATGATATTATTGACAAGGTGAAGTTTGCAGCTCAAGAAGGTGATATAAACCTTCTTTATACACTAATTGAGGAGGATCCATATGTTTTGGAATATATAGATTTAATTCCATTTGTTGAAACTCCTCTACATATAGCTGCATCTATGGGACATGTCCAACTTACCACTGAAATTATGAGATTAAAACCTTCATTTGCTTTGAAGCTAAATCAACAAGGGTTCAGTCCAATCCACCTTGCCATGCAAAACAACCAAAAGAGTATGATTCTTCGTTTTGTAGACATGAATAAGGAACTTGTTAGAATCAAAGGAGGAAGGTTTAACTCCTCTTCATATTGCTTGTCAAAATGGAGAAGTTGAACTTGTAGCTAATTTCCTATTTGTTTATCCAAATTCTGTTGAAGATGTCACTGTGAGTGGTGAGACTGCATTTCATATTGCTGTGAAAAATGAACAGTATGAGGCTCTTCATGTCTTGGTTGGTTGGTTGAAGACAAATCGCCAGAGAGGTGCTAGGGAGTTGGAGAAATTAACACTCAACTGTATCGATGAGATGGGAAATACTATTTTGCACATTTCAGCTCTAAACAATGACTCAAAGGTAACCTTATATTTACATATTAATTTTACTTTTTCAAATTCTAACATGCTGTGGACATATGTCGTGTAAGATGTCAAGACACCAAGAATGTCGTGACTGATGTTCAGAACACTTAACAACAAATAATAAACAACTTAATGTAAAGAGCACGAAGGAAATAACATAAGGTATTTGTTAACCCAGTTTGGTTCATCGTTACCTACGTCTGGGGCTCCAAGTCAGGAAGGAAATCCACTATAATAATATTAATTTGAATCTTGCATAAACAACCTCCGGTTTACTAGCTTCGCACCTAATCACTACCCGTGATATTTCTATCTAAGACACTCCTAGATATGAGACCCCTCTCACTTCCCCTCAATCACTCACTAGTGATAACAACAAATACAATCAAAGTGGAGACACACTCCAATAAATAGAATTCACTCTTTGCTTAAAAGCTTTAGAGAGATTCACAAGTACAACTCAACTAATCAGTCCAACTCAATGCATCAAGGTGATACAAAGAGAGACTCACAAATAAAAAAGACAAACACGAAACCCTAAATGACTCTTTTGTTACATGTGTTATTGTTTAAAATTGAGGGCATTTTTGGAAAGAGAAAAAGGCAGTTCAAAAGAGTTGAAAGGAGTTATTTTCTTTATACTAGCGAAAAGACGGACACTCAGGTGCCCATCATTCCGCTCTTTTTATTGCGTTAACCTTTGGAAATTATTAACGTTTTTTTTTAATGAAATTTTGATTTGGATTAAAACTAAAAAAATAAATGTTTGTTGCTTTCAACTTATAACAAACCATACTAATCATGATTATATATTTCAATGACACTAACATTATAACAAAAAAAATATAATCTATTTTTTTAATGACATCAACAACGATCTTTATTTTCTTTCAAAAAAAAAAACAACGATCTTTATTATAGAAAAAGTTGTTTAAGGTTATAATTGAGATAATGAAAAAATAAGTATAAATTACTATATTCATCTAGTTTGTTACTCTTTTTAAATGATAAAGGGAAAAAAACCAGACATATATATATTCATATCGTGTTTGTTACATTTGTTTTAATATTTAAATTTATTCTTATCTATTTGTTACATGTGTTATTTGTATTGAATATTAATGGTATTTTTGGAAAGGGAAAAAGTCAGTCCAAAAATGTTAAAAGATGTTGTTTTCTTTATATATAGTATAAATATAGTATAGATTTAAAATTAAACACCGCAATTTAAATTACTATTAATATGTGTTCTATTTTATGTGGGACCTCCACACTCTATTTTTTCAGTTCACACAGAAATAAATCAAAATATATTACTTGGAGTTTAATCTTCCAATTTTTCTTCCATCATCACACCAATATTCCAACAGTTTTACTATTCAAAAAATAGGTATTACAATTAACAATTTGAATCTTGACTTGATATGCATGTTATTCATAGGCTCTTCAATTGCTAGTAAAGACTAAGATAACTTTGAATGCAAAGAACTTGGAGAACTCAACAGCATTAGACATAGCAGCAAGTGCCGAAATCAAGGGTATATTACTAAGTGCTGGAGCAAAACCTAGCTCAAAAGTAAAAGATGGCTCCAAACTTGAACATAAATTAAGATCAAATGTAACATTTTTGGATCAAATGTTAGTTTATGTACTACGCATTAGAAAAGATATATCAGAGGAACAACGTAACGCTTTTCTAATAGTTGCTACTCTTATTGCAACTGCTACATATCAAACAGCACTGAGTCCCCCTGGTG
>Ga0315915_1001159_pt1 | contig 31088 bp, 23 predicted proteins | sample MpolbnodulesMG_FD_207738 | JGI IMG/M metagenome (GOLD analysis project Ga0315915, IMG submission 207738) | Medicago polymorpha root nodule microbial communities from Los Angeles, California, United States - branched nodules | ecosystem: Host-associated > Plants > Roots > Nodule | place: USA... | reverse complement strand
TAATAATAATAATAATAATAATAATAATAATAATAATAATAATAATAATAATAATAATAATAATAATAATAATAATAATAATAATAAGAACTTTTATTGATGGAAATAATTGTCACATAAAATTCCCAAGAACAAAAGATGAAGAGATATGTCTGGTGGTTGCTCTATTTATAGCCTAAAACTAACTTAAGCCCAAAGAAATAAATCATTAGAATGTTCCACAAGGCAACCCATCGGCTTTAGGTTAGAAATATTACAATAAAGGCAGCTGGAACCTTGGCACGGTCGTGCCTGTGCAGGCACGAGCTGTACCTGTCAAGTAAGCAAAAGAAACAAAAGGGAAGCTGGGTATCGAGCACGGTCGTGCCACCACAGGCACGGGCCGTGCCCAGCTCTCTGGAAAATGGCACTTCTTTGAACACTTGGAGGCACGGCCACACCATTGTTAGGCACGGCCATGCCTGATATTTTTGCACAGAATCTTTATATTTTTGTCTCCAGCAGCTCCAAATCATGCTCTAGATCCTTTCATCCTTTAATCATACTCCAAAACCCTTTCTTTAGCTCCAAGACTCAATTTTTCACCATATTTGTTCCTGAAATTAAATAACAAGCAATTGAAATAAAATTGTTCTAAAAAGTAAATAAAAACACATAAAATCTAAACAAAATAAACTAAAATAAACACTTAAAAACACTAATTATTGACTTATCACATATCATACAATCCAAAACGTGGCATGAAATAAAATGCACAAACAATCCAAAATGTGGCATAAAAAAAATGCGCAAACAATCCAAAATGTGGCATGAAATAAAATGCGTAGATACAAAGGGAAAGGAAAAGCTCGGGCGGCACAACAACAACACCAACGGAAAGAAAAAGGCTCTCAGGCTTCTTTTCATTCAAACATTCAAAACAATTACAAGAGGGACCGTCGGAACGGAATTACAAAGAGGAAAATAACCCTAAACTAAAGAGGTCTTCAAGCTTCATTTCAACTTACGGGCAACAACAGCTCGTAAAAGAGAATCCTTTCTTAACTTCCTCCGCCCGTCCGATAAATGAATCACTCTTGACCTTGGACGGACACCGGAGGGAACCTTGGAGCACGGGCCAGACTGTCCTATCTGTTGGCTAACAGAGGTAGTATGGCCGTAAAAGGGGCCAATTTGAAAGAAGAAAGCACGCCTCGGACGGATCGCATCCGCAATGTACCGAGTTATGTCTGACTACAAACAGACACGACTGGTAATATTGAAGACAAGCTTGACATAGTCGAGCGTCGAACCCCAGCCAGTAGAAGATTCGAGCTCGCCCTCCGCAGAGACCGGAAGGAGGACGACGGCCACCACAACACGCCCGGATCCCTTGAAATATCTCTGGCTCTCGCGAAAAGCTCTCGAATCGACCCCGGGTAACGGGACTTAACAAGGCGAGTCGCCGTCTTAACGGGACGAAACAAAGCTAGTTTTTCATCTCAGCCGCAACATCTTCTATGCCTGCCAAAACTCTTCGCAATAAAAGAGGAGTCACCCACAAAACCATCCATTCCAATTCAGGAACAAAGAATCCTTCAAAGCTTTCAACCTCCTCTCCGTTCCCGCAAATCATCACGAAAAAACACATGAGAATTTCCTCCATGACCCACATAAAAAGGGATCACCATTTTCTCGGAATCCAAACAACAATTGAGGAAAACACTCGAAGATCATAAACGAAAAAGAACATAAAAAAGAGAGAAAGAAGAAAAAGCCCTTCGCAATAAAAAAAATGCTTAAAAGGAAGAAAGGGCTACAGAGAAAAATAAAGGGTAGATTCTCTTTAAATAGCCTCAAAACCGTCCACATCAACGGATCTGATTGAGCAACAACGAAGAGCCACGATCTGACGGTTGGCAGTGGTCTTGGGAAAACGTAACGCGGTCAAAGCTACACGTGCGTATAACACACGAACAAAACACGTGGAAAGAAGAACTGAACGGCCATCCCATCGCCAACGTTCCATCTGAGGCATTAAGTGTCAATCACTCCCGCTAACTAATAGTGGGGCGCCTCCTACTCACGGGCGGAATCAAAACTGACCAACAAAACCTTTCAAGGGTCGTCCGACTTAGCTCATCAACAGACGCCACACTCTTTGCGAGCGGGCTTCAGTTCTTGACACAACGCATTGAGGGCCGTTGGACTAAGTCATCGATGAGCACCTTTGATCGAACGCCTCTTTCCCTACTAAAGCCATTGAGTCATAAAGACATCAACAACGGCTTGGGGGGCAACTGTTCTGGACCACTCACACGGCTACATGTGTGCAATATTACGCCGCCTCAAGGCCTTGCATTCAAAGGAGCACGCCAACTCGTCTGCATCGTGCCACACTGGAGCACGCCTCCCTGCCGGGATGACGCTACACATGTCCACTCCCGCTCCTAATCATACGCCGCATAACCCGAAGACAGTTATACCAAGAGCGCACCTATATAAGGGTGAACTTGCTTCACCCTCAAGGTACACAACACTTTGCACAACTCTCCTAAGACTTTTCTCTCAGTTCCATTACTGACTTGATCGTCGGAATGCTAACGTGTCTGCATGCACCTTTCATTCCACCGCAGAAGACGCTTCGCCGCCTCACCGGAAGCCATTACCGATCATCAGAGCATTCTCAACAAGCGTTGTGATACAACCGTTCTCACCTGGCATATCACCATTAGAAGATGAGTTTTTTTCTTAAAAAGGAAAAGAAATTTTATAAATAAGAACACACCACAAAGCATAATGCATACTTTGATGGTGGATAAAGTACAAGCAACCAGTGTACAGAAAATTCCAACACCACTAATAGAAATTAGAGAGACTAATAAGGGGCTTCCCCCAATCCTCCCCTGAACCAATACAGTATCTTGGATTCAAGTAGCATTGTGCGATACTATAATTTTTATTTTTTTATTTCAAATTCAGCCAGCTCAAAGCATTTCTTTTCACTAATTCGACCATATTATCCAGGCAAACCTCCTTATTACAGAATAATTTCTCATTCATTGTGTTTCAAATGCTCCAAATGCACAAGAACCACACCACACTAATTATTTTTTACTGTCCTTCCACCACCTGCTAGCCCTTCAAATTGATCTAAATGCAACAAGTTGTCTTTTTGAAACACCGAGGAAACTCCTAGCCATTTACACACAACGTACCATATACCTGCAAAAATTGGACACTCAAGAAACAAATGAGAAACTGATTCTTCAACTCCACAACCTTCTGCACATTGAAGCGATCCTTGACCGATGACTCCTCTCCTAAAAAGATTATCTTTGGTAACTATTTTACTCTGAAATAATCTCCAAACTAAGCACGCAACTTTTGACGGAATTGATTTATGCCAAGCCTTCAACCATGATGGATTAGGAGCACTTATCAATCTCTCCATCAAAATTTTATATGCCCTCTTTTACCAAATACATATGTTGTGTGTCTTGAACACCTGTACCTATTTAGAAGATGAGTTATTTAGTGGATCATCTCGTCACATTATTTATCATATGGTCACCACTGCATTTCAAATCATTTGAAATAATCTCTCAAAAAAAAAAAATCATTTGAAATAAGCTTACTATTCGGTCAAAGAAATGTCTTTGAACAATTAAAGATATATTTCAACCAAAGACTTGAAATTTGTTTGAAGAAATCACTTTCATCAATAACGTTGAAACACAAAAAGCTCTGTCTGAACTAGCAAAGCATACATTCTAATCAATGAGAAATCTCAAACTAAGAAATACAAATAGTCAAGTGAATCAAAGCTCAAAATCTTTTCAAAGATTTTTACTTGTAATCATTTAATATCATTTTGTATGAGAGTTATCTTGTTGTAATCACAAACACTCAATCCAAATCTGTTATTATATTAGAGGACTAGTTTGGTCAAGAGGTTTTCTAAAGACTTCATAGTTTGTCGAAACCAAAGTAAAGTAGAAGAAGATTTTAGCCAAGTTATATCTTTAAGATAAAGTTGAGTATATTCCATGGGACAAAAAATACTACAGATTGTTGTAGTAATCGATGGAATACAGTGGATTAAGTCCTTTTTCATTGAAGAGGCTAAATTATTATGTCATGGGTGGACTGAACTAGATTTCAGTTAGATATTCAACTAGTATAAACTATTGTGTCATTCATTTCTTACTCTATATTTTAACTTCCAATATTTTACTAAATGTTTATAGTTACATGTGTTCATAAAACCAAACCTTAACAAATTTTGTTCAAACATTTTAAAATCAAAGTCTAAAGTAACACAAATGAAATTCAAATTTAATCATTCAAAAATAGCAAGGCAACTAATGGAAAATTTTGACAAGTGCACCAAACTGTTTTCAAGTAATGATAGGTAACTTTTTCAAAAAAATAAAGTGATAAGTAAGATCGTATCCATATGGGTTGTTGTTTCAACTAAGCAACTAGCTAAACTTATTAAAACAGCAAATAAAAGCAAATAAATTAAAATAAAAGCGAGTAAACTGTTGGGGTGGGGGGCAGAAGTAACCGATGGTTAGGATTCTTCGAATCACTTCCATTTACTTGTTGGATTAAATAAAAGCAATTATTTATAATGATTATATTCAAGTGATGAGTTCGTGGAGTTTTTACATCCGTCCAGCTATCAAGCTTGCTGATAACACTAAGGTTATACGCGGGCTACAATATAGGGTTGTCAAAAACATAAAAGAAATGGATTGCAAGTGAAGGAGTTCCATTCACGTGCACCGAGTAAATAGTGGTCATCATTTCATGGATTCTTCGCTACAATTCAAAGAGGTAAACATGTGTGCAAGTAATTAATGCTTGATTTGTGATTAATGCTTTAATCAAAACTTGTTGGCTTAATCCGTTAAGAGGATTAAAATTTATAAAAAAATCTTAAAACCCCAACACTTATTTGCAAGCTTTTCTATTTATCCAATCATCCTTTCACACTCTAAAATTTAGAGGGAGATAGAAATAAATTTTGAAAGGAGAAAATAAATAGGAGATCTAAGTTAAAAAAGATGCAAGTGCTGGTCACAAAAAGAGATAATGTTTTGTTGCATGACTTTCCACTTCATACACCAGAAACACCCCTAAAATTGTAAGCTTGTGCACTTTTCCGTTTTAAATCGAGATTTTAACCACCATACCTGGTAGAATCTAAAAAAAATAAACACCGACAAGTGATAACGATAAACTACGAAAAAATGAACTCTTGCTTTCATAATAAGTTCTCTAAATTCATAATGAAGTCCATGGTGGCTTTATTTTGCAATACAATTGCATGGTACTCAATCACAAGGATAAGATGTGTGTGTTTTAACTGCACGCTTGTGCAGTCCCGACAAACATCGAAATTCTTGTATCACCACTGTGACCAAAATCCGTTAGACTTGCAATACAAGTAATTCCAAAGATGAGACACTCATAGTTCATTTGCATCTAGAAGGAGCATATTATTCAAAATTGAAGCTACTACTTCTATAGACAAAAATAAAGCAGTCTATGAGAGGCAAGAGTAAGCCAGATTCTTTTCATCAGACAGCTCTTCGGCTGTCAAGTCCAACTTCTTCCTTGAGAACTCATCAATTGAAAGTCCTGGATTAAAAAAGTGAAGAAATTGTTAACACTGTACAAAATTTAACTCAAATTTAGCAGTCAGATCATTAAAAAATGTTCCTTTAATTATCACTACGTCTAAAGTCACATGATTCATTGCGATTAGTTGATAGTGTAAAAGAGTATATAATTAAAAAAAACCCGCTTTTTTTATAAGGAAAGCACTATAAAAATTATTTTTCCAGAAAATGTAAAAGAATACAAATTAACTTTAAGCACTAGAAAAAGAATATAAACTGGTCCATAATGTCAATTCCATTAGAAAAGCACTCCACCAAGGAGTATAAGGATTGTAAAATCATGTATGGCTTAAGTAACAGTTTTATTGAAAGTACAAAAAGGATATAGCAAAGAATAAACACCGGCAAATTAAGCATGAGGGTATATCGTACGTTAGTTGAAAATGTAAAGAGGATTAGCACATAACAAATACTGACAACTTAAGTATGAGGTTGTTTTAACACATGATTGTGATGGATATTATGGTTTGTAAAAACAAAAAAAGGTCTTTTTCTACCGAGTAATAAAGTGAACATGCACAGGTGTTTTACTAGATATCAACAAACACCAAAAACTGAGGGGAAACATTTCACCTTTAAGATTCAATATGCCATAAAGTGATCAAAACTTACCTTGAACTATTTTCCATTCACCATTGGCACAGGTAACAGGGAATGAATAGATCAATCCAGATGGTACATTGTAGGAACCATCAGAATACACTCCCATTGAAACGAAGGTACCCTAACATTACAATGGAAAAGAAAATAAGCCGATCTGAAAGCAAATACAGAAGAATCCTAAGTACAGAAAAATCAAAATGTAGCCAACCTGGGGAGTTCCAAGAACCCAATCGCGAATGTGGTCACAAGCAGCACTAGCAGCAGATAGTGCACTTGAAAGCTTTCTAGCCTTAATAATTGCAGCACCACGTTGTTGAACAGTGGAAATGAATTCTCCATTCAACCTAAATAGAGAAAAGTTAGCACGCTTCAATATACAAATATTTTGAAAAAAGAATTTGCTAAGATCATACTCCCCCAGTTCCTTTTTAACTGTTGTTTTTGTAGAGAATTTGTTTCTATTTACATGTCATTATCAAAATTGAATGCAATATGAACTATTATTTTGCAAATAATACCCTTCACTATTTATGGCAGTGTAAAAGGCGAAATGAGATCATAAATAGTTAAGGATGGTTTAGTAAAAAGACATAATTTCATCGAAAGTAACAAAATTTAACGTTTTCTTGTTATGTGTAAATACCTACAAAACGTCTAAAAATGAATGGAGGGAGCGAGTTTAAAGTGTTTGTGATATACCATGCATCGTCGGAAACAAGTTGACGGACAGGCTTCTCCCCAGCTGGGGTGTTAACAGTTGCATGGTTGACATCAGGATACTGGGTTGATGAATGATTACCCCAGATTATGACATTCTTTACATCAGAAACTTGAACATTCAATCTTTCGGAAATTTGTCCCAAAGCCCTATTGTGATCCAGTCTAGTCAAACAAGAAATGTTTCTTTCTGGAATAGATGGAGCGAATTCCTTCAAGATCAATGCATTGGTATTTGCTGGGTTAGCAACAACCAGAACCTGCAAGATATTGCAAAGCCTTCTGTAAATTTTCCAAAACAAAAAAAAAACGCATACAATACAACTAAACTGCTTGTTTTCTAATAAAAAGGTACTCAGTTCATGAATAAAATTAGACTCCTTGGCAATGAAATCGCGTGGACTTCATCATACAGAATACCCTTCCCAAGCACCTAAACTCATGTGAAAATTTGCATCTCCTAAACCTCAAAGGGGCAAAAGTTTGGCATACACATACAAGAATTTAGATACAACTGCATACACTAGAACTCTTGATGTCTTCATTGCGAAACTAACAAATAAAATCAATATATTCAATCATAGTTTATTGGTCTTACATGTATATCTTTTTGACATTTTTTTGACATAATAATAGTATTTTAAATAAGGTCAGACTGGCTGGTACAATTGGTCTGACAAACCGCCTGTCATATAATCAATATGAACCACTAATTGGATAGAAAATGCATACAAAAGGGTAAAAACTTGTTCTACATGACCAATTTAGTAGTACCGCTGGTTCAACCACAAGTTTTATTACCAAGAAATGAAATGTTATAGATTTATATGATCTTTATACAATTGAAAATGGAGTGACATAATAGAATAATATATTACATATGGAGTTACAAAAATATTAATGATTATTGATAATGTTATATGGCTGTTTCTTCTCAGATAATGTCTACCAAAATATGGTAGGGATTTTGCAAGTAGGATATGATCATTTTTTAAAAAATAAAAAAAACTTGGTAGTATAAATTTAAATGTAACGTTTTTTGCGGACCCCTTCCCGATATGCAGGAGCTTTAATGCACCGAGCTGCCCTTTTTCAATATATAATTATATACCAGTTCTCAAGCAGTTAGCCATTGACCCGATGCCATGAAAAGTCCATTACAACATTGGATACAAACTTGCAGAAGTCTGAGTTAATGATGAAAGGGATTACCTTGCAGTTGGCAGCAGCATGCTTCTCGAGGGCAGAAGCCTGAGACTTGTAAATAGAGACATTCTTAGACATCACATCCTTCCTCTCCATACCTTCTTTTCTTGGGAATCCACCAACCATGACAGCAATATTGACTCCGGTGCATGCCTCAACAACATCGGTTGTAGCAACAACACCTGAAACAAATAATTTCACACAACTTCAAACCAAGTCGACCACGCATACAAGCAATTATTAAATAAAACCGTATCGAGTCTCAGATTCCAACCCATCAAGTTCACGAAACATTTAATATGGAGGATAAGTTATACCTTTAAGAAGTGGAAATGCGGCATCCACCAACTCCATTTTAACTCCATTCAATGACTCTGCTGCAGGAGCAATATCAAGCATGTGAAGAATAACGGGTTGATCAGGACCGAGCATCACTCCCCTGGCAATCATAGGGACAAGAGCATAACCAATTTGCCCTGAAATTTGACCAAACATTATATCAGTACAGCAAAATCAACCGACCCAGATTTCCTCCATGTCGTTAGATCAATGTTAGACGGTCTAGATTAAAGGCCGGAAAATTAATCAACAGCATTATAAACCGCAGATTAAATCCAGTAGTCACTACTACATTTCCAACTATGAACATGCAACTTTCTTATGCAGGCCATATCACAAATTCACACAATGTAAACCCACTACACATGAAATTTGGAAGGGCTAGATTAAATATCGATGAAATTAATTAAGAAAATTTAGAAAATACATGAGTAAATACTCAATTTGATCCCTCGCAGTTTTCTCGGGCCAATTAAGTCACAAAAAAATAAATCCAAACTAGTAGCGACATTTTTATACCGAGGACAAATAAGTCCATCCGTCGTAATGAATCAGGATTAATTTGTCCTCGATATTAAAAAGGTGAGTAAATTGGATCAAGAGCAAATTGTGAGAGACCAAATTAAATTTTCACTTCAAATAAAATACATAAATAGATAGATCAATCAAACAATCAATTAACAGCTACATATAAAAGATTCAAAAATAGAACACTGATCAATAAAATAAAACTACACAAATAACAACATAATAATAAATAAATAAATAAATAAACACAAAACATCATCGTCATTCATCACATGATCAGATCCGAACCCATGAACAGATCAAGATTGAAACGAAACAAAGACAACATTTTGAAACGAACCCATTATTTAAAATCATAAGAATCATCAGAAAAACATGGTTAGATCATAGATCTCGAATAAAAATGCAAAAACTAAGATCAAAACATGGGCGATGAAAACAAAGTGAAGGAACAGTAGAGAAGAGATTATGGTGATGAAAGGAGTACCTGCGGCACCAGTGACAAGGACACGAACTGGGTCTTTGGCCATTTTTTATGAAATGAAAGGAATCGAAAATGGAAGATTGAAGAGAAGAGTTTTTGTTTCAGAGAGAAAAGAGTGAGTGAGGTAGTGTTTGTGCTTGTGTGATTTGTGGTTTTATTTGTGTGTGTGGAGACAGGGTTGCCACGGTATGAGTGAAACGACACTTCTTTGTTGCGTTTAAGGAATGATTCTGGTTTAGTAATCCAAAGTTCGGCCACAAAACAAGTAAAGTCTCGTTAAAAATTGTTACGCTCAAAAATGAAAAAGTTGAATATATTTCGTTTCTACAAAATCACGAGTTTTTAAGTTTAATCAATTATTAAATTTCAATGGTAATTTTAGTCCTCCGTAGTATTGTAGTTTGCAAAAATAGTTCATATTTTAAAAACTTTATATAAAACATCGATATTTTTCATCCTCCAAGATAGTCCCTATAAAATGCAAATAGGGACTTAAAGTGGAAGGAAAAAATGTGTAGATTAAACTTGAAAGTTTGTAATTTTGTAGGAACTAAAAACATACCCAAATCAAAATTGAATTTGGATTCTCAAACTAATTCGTTATTTAGTGGAACTCATTAATTCAATCACTAGTTTGTTTAAGGAATGGTTTAAACAATAAAATTTATAATTGTCTTGGATATCCAAAATTTATATTCTTTCTCAAATTTGTTTTCCCTGAAAATGACAATGGGGATCGAAACTAACAAATAAGTAAAGGAGTTCAGGTTTGGTTTTCAACATTCAACATAACAATTTTGATATTTTTGTCAATTCAATTAAGATTTAAAGACTTTTTATTTTGCATTTATTATTTGGGTTTAATTTATACATGAAAATATATGTGGTCTCGAAAAATGGAAAAAAGAGAATCGTCTAGATTTTTTAAAAGCAAAGATGTGAATTACGAGGGATTGGTCGCCGAAATATGAACCGAAGACTGAGATTGATATACCTGAGAACAATACTTTTTTGTTATCGAGAGATATATTAACAGTTGCGGAGGCAATTGTCATTTGTAGGGAAAGGCCCTTTGTGGATGATTCTCTCTTCTTTCCCTTTTTTCCGACGAACGGAAAGGCTATAACGACCCAGGAAATGGTGAAGTACGTCCTCGTTCAATTCTTTCAAAGTAATTGGATCCTTTTGTGTCATCTTCTCTCCCTTATGTGCCCACAGGTGAGGCACACCAGGCCATGTGCGAGGCGTGTGCGTCTCTGGGAAATAACAGCTTTTTGATATTTTTCTCATGCGGGTTTGAGGAAAAAGCGCAATTTTTCAACTCAAACCCTCTTGGAAATCAACCTATAAATACAACTCTTCTCATTCACAGTTATTCATTCAGAACAAAGTGGTTCAAGAGGAAGGCAATCACTAGGAGCTTCAAGGGAGAAGTTTGTCCTTGACCTTAGTCTCTAGGGTATGTTTTATTCTTTTTGTAATTTTGTCTTTAGTTAGCATGAGTAACTAAACCCTAATTGGGTAGGATTATAATATGAAACTTCATTTGTTTATTGGATCTTTTTAATTCAATTATTTTATTCAGTTATGTTATAATTTCTATTTAATTTTCCTATGCAAAAGTCTTAATGTTCTCATTGGACCAAGGGAACGTGATATACCTATGGTTGGTGCCTGAACCTAGAAATAGAGCAAACTCTCTTTTTCGAATGTTGCATATTGAATTTTATTATTTGCCCTTTGACAAGGTAGACGAGGGAGTATATTGTCCGTTTGTAGAACTACTAAGGTAAAAGAAGAGTATGTGATGAACTTCTACGATTCATAGACGAAGTTGGAGCCTTTAGATGACAATTTAGGAATACCAATTCTTTTATGTTTCAATTACCTTTGAGAGAGTAAGTCCCCACTATACTATTTTGTATGTTGGCCTACTTGACCCTATAGGATTGACGACCCTGCACCCTTTAGTGTTGCGTATAATGTTAGAGTGGTCAGCAGGTGAAACTTGACAGCTTAAGGGATATATTGTCCCACAAACTCATCACTTGAATAGAACCCAAGAAGCATGGTTATCATAATGAAAAGATAAAAAAAAACTGAAATGAATGGTGAAATTTTGTAACTAAGTAGGAAGAACACAATGTGAATGCAAACAATCAAATAGAAACAAGAAGAAGAATAATTAAGTGTTTTCAGAAAGAAAACAAAGAATCAAAGAAAATATGAATGAACAGATTGAGAAATAGAGAAAAAAAAATTCTATTTTGTTTTGAATGGTGATACTGGTGAGAAATTCGAGAACACAAGGAGAATGATTCAACCCAAGAAAGCATAAAGAACAAATAAGAACCATAAAAAAAGAATGTAAATTCCATAATTTATACCTCTTTGATCCTCTATACCTCTACGATCCTCTGTCCCTCTTCAATCCTTTGTACGTTTGCTCTTAGATGGAATAAATTTCCTAATCTTTTGTACCTCTGATGTATCTTAGGATCCTCTTTGGAGCAGCTAGGTGTGATAAGTACCTTAGTGATCCTATGAGTTTTTGTGTAGAATATAGGATTATCCTTCTCATTTGTATCTTTGATTAGTTGTAATATGGGTTTTGTAGATGACATTGCTTCAATATTTATCTTGCATACCTTCTTTGATGCATCATAATCCCTTTGCTTGTTCTCATAAACTCAATTTCCAAAAAATATGTTGATATCCCCATACCAGTCATCTCAAACTCTTTCTTCATATCCTCTTTTAATTAACTATCCAATTTTTCATTGCTTCCAATCATTAATACATCATCAACATAAATTCAAAACATTATTATATCTTTATCAACAGTTTTTCTCACATATACACCATGCTCAATGATGCATTTTATGAAACCAATGTCCCTCAGAAACTTGTCTAACATCTTGTTCCATAATCATGGTTCTTTCTTGAGTCAATATAGTGTTTTCTTGAGCTTATACACTTTGTTTCCTAATTCTTCATAATAAATCCATAAGGCTGCATTATGTATACTTCTTCATCCAGAGGGCCATTTAGAAAAGCTGACTTTACATCCATTTGATGTATGGATAAGTTGTTGATGTATGTTATGGTAGTTACAAGTATAATAGTTTCAATCTATGCAACATGTGCACATACTTCATCAAAGTCTATTCCTTCATCAAAAATCATTTGGTATATGCTTCCCTTTAAGAATGCATTTGACCATATTCATTGTGGTTCTATTCTTCCTTTCAGCACTCCCATTCTATAGTCGAGTGTATGGTCGAACAATATCATGAGTTACCCTTTCATTATCATAGTACTTAGAAAATACATGGGAAACATATTCCCCACCACCATTTATTCTTAGAGTTTTGAGTTTATGACCACTTTGTATTTCAAACATAACTTCAATTTTCTAAATACTTCTAAGACATCATTTTTCTTATGAATCAAGAAAGTCCATAGTTTTATGGTAAAATCATTTATAAAGCTAACAAAATATTTGTTACCTCTAATAGAATTAACTTGCATAGGTCCACAAACATCATAATACACAACTTATAATAAGCATCTTATCTTGCTTATAACATCTTTGGGAATTTTCCTTTGTGCTGCTTGGACTGAACACAATCTTCACAAATCTCATCAGGTATTTGAATTTCTAGCAAACCCGTCATCGACTTATGTCTTTGCATATGATTCAAGTCCTTGAAAATCAAATGACCAAGCTTACAATGTCATAATCATTCATCTCTACTTGTTGCATTCAATAGGCATTTGTGCTCCATAACATCAAGCTCTATCTTGAATGTTATGTTCTTAGACTTAGGTGTCTTCAACACCAAGTTACCTTTTGTATCTATTACTCTTAACATTCAATTTTCCATATTCACCTTGTATTTCTTTTCAAGCAATTGCACAATGCTGGGAATATTACATTTCATACCTTGTATTTATTTTCTTTTGATGGATACATCCTAAGTGTGCTTGATACTTGAGAACTAGTCCCTTATTCCATTAATAAGATATGAGCACTCAATATCAAGATACCATCTATCACCACTATTAACATCTTCTTTTATGGTTACCATTAGCATGACATGATCATCATCATATTCTTGTCTTGCAATTTTTTGCCTCATATTCATTTGAATATTTCTTGAAGTAGCATTCATCAACAAAGTGACCATACTTCTGAAAAAACTAGCATTGAACATTACTTTTGTCAAATATTTTCTTGCCATATCTTCCTTTATTGCTATTTCCAACTCTATGATTTCCATTGAAACCACCACGATTGCTATTATTGTTCTTCTAATTTTAGGAACTACTTTTACCTTGTGATCCTTGCCATTTGAATTATGATAGTTTCTTCTTACTTTGTTGCTTGCCCACTTTCGCTTTCCTTAGTCATCACTTATCTTTATTGTTGCATTGTGATTTCAAATCAACTTCACTCTTTGACTTCTCAAAAACTATTTCATTCACACGCTACTCATGAGCTTCAAAAGAACCCTACAATTATTCCTTTGTGATTGTAGCAAGATCCTTTGCTCTATCATAACAATCACTACAATATCAAATCTTGATGATAGAGATCTCATAATCTTTTCAACCAATGATTTCTCTGACATAATTTTTCCACAAGATTTCATTTGGTTCTTTGATTTCTAGTTCTTGTGAAGAAATAATTGATGATTTCTTTTCTTTCATTTGTAAAAGCTCATATTGTCTCTTCAGGGTTTATAACCTAACCTTCTTGATTTGATCGGCACCACCATAAGTTTTCTTCAGTGTATCACATGCTTCTTTTCTTTGTGCGCAACTCTTTCTTTATCAATGGCGCAATCACCAAGGGGCTCTATCCCATTTTGCACCAAATCCCAATCATCTTTGAAACCAAACACCATCTTCATTTGTTCGCACCAGCTATAAAAAAATTCTTTCCGTCAAGAATTGGAAGGTTTTCAAAAAAGTTTTCGTTTGTGCGCGTCGCCATTGATGAATCTCTATGATCTCAACCAGAGCTCTTAATGCCATATGTTGAAAATGGAACTATTTACTTAGTTCACACACACAATGTTGTTATCAAAGAAGAAGATAATAGAGAAAACAATTCCGAGAGTGTATTTTTTTTTTAATTTCAATTAATCACTATTACATTTACAATATTCACATATACATTGGTTATTTATACACCCTTTGAGATACAACTTTATCTCTCAACAAACAATTAACTAATTAACTGAACTCTAACTAACTATCTAAAAACAGTTATACACTCCTATCCCTATTGTTACTTATATCACAAGTAATCTTTTGTTATTGGCTAAATTGAATTACAACTCTCAACACAAATAATACTTATAATGTTGTTATATTTAGAAACATGAAAGGTTGTACTTAAGTGGTCAGCATAAAAGGATTTAAGAGCTCACAAATAAAATTTCATTATAAATAAACATTGCACAAACAGTTAAAAAGTAAATATTTTATTAGTATCAAGATTAAAACATTTTATGAGAATTTAAATTTAAATATAAATATGGGGTCCAAATTTAATATCCAGGTGGAATGCAATTAGGGAAGGAAACATTCGTTTTTGCCAAGTTCTTTGTCCAACTTGTTTCAATGAACTGTAATTTGGCTTTCAAAATTTGACGTTCAAGGCTGCTAAATAACTCTCAAGCTGCAATTATACTTGGAACGAATAAGTATAATGATAGACCTATTCAAATATATCCATTTTGAGCTAAATGATTCTTTAATGATTAAATCAAAGTAAACAAACAACTACACACATAGATTTAATTTGTATAAATAGTGTATAATTTTTTTTAAACATGTATCCAATCAAATTACGTTATATAGAGATTTGTGAATATATTTTAAAAATTAATATATAAAATTGGCACTTCGGTGCATAGAAATTAATCTATCTCTTTGTAAAAAAAAGGTTTAATAGGTCATTTGATCCCCTAATTAATTTCAAGTTTTCATTTTGGTCCCATAACTAATAAAACTCATGTTTTGGTCCCTCACGTTTGCCTCCGTCAGTCAAATAAATCCCTTGTTGTTAAGTTTAACCCCAAATGTCTATGGTAGACCAACCTTAAGAGTGGTCTACCATAGACCTTATTAATCTTTCTAATTTTAACCCTTTGATTTTTTTTTTAAACAAGAGGACCGTTGGATCATTCATTTTTTTTTTAGGGAAGAATCATTGGATCGTTCATTGTCATCATCATTCATCACCTGTTATCACTCTCTCATTCAATATTTATCATCTTCAAACATAAACCCAGAATTTTTTTTTTCTTATAAAAATCAATACTGCCATGGATTGCCATTAACATCAACAAAAAACAAACACGCGCGACACAAATCTCCCATAGCTGGAGGTAAAAACTCCAATTTTCTTTCCAAACATTCTTCAATTTTCTCTCCCAAAAAACTTCCATAAACAATTGTCATAATTGAAAAAAAAAACTTCAATTACTCTGTTCTTCTCCTTCCTCGTGTTCTTCATTTCTTCTTCACCCTCTTCTAATTCTTACTCCATTTTTTCATTTATCTTTTGTTCTCTCATAATCAAACAATACAAAGCCCAAAACACACATGACTTCAATTTGTTTTTACTCTAAATCCCAATCTGAAACTCCAATTTTGACCAAAATAAGCTAGTCATAAAAAAATAAGGAAGGAGCAAATTGAACAGTGTAGAATGAAACTGAAAAAACCCATTTGAGATTTGAAGAGTTAGGAGTTAGGGTTTATAGCAAAAGAGGGAATCTGGATTTGATGTAAAAGCAACGGTGGAGCAGAAGAGAGAATCTTTGATGCAAAAGAGTGAATCTGGATTTGATGAAGAGAGCTTACCAATGAGAGGAGAGGAAGAAAGCGAGGGTGAAGAAAAGATGGACGCGGCGGTAAAGGAACTGATTTTCTGGAAGCTGATGGGTTTCTAAAGCTTGAGAAATTGAAATTGATTTGGTGTTCTAATGTTACGAGTCTTGGATTGTCTTATCTTGCTTCCAAACATGCTTATTTGAAATCCTTGGATTTGCAGGTTTTTATTACTTGGAATTTATTAATTTTTGAGAGAAGAAGAAAATATTAAGTTTTTTAAAAAATGAAATTGTGATATTAATTTTTGTTGTTGGATTTTTTTATGAATGTTATTTAATATTATGAGGATGATCATGAAGAAAGTAGTTTGGTTTGGTTTGTGATGAATTTGATATATTCTGGATTATTTTTTTTATTTTTTTATGAATGTTCTTGAAAATTGTATGAAGAAGTTGAGGAAGAAGATGAAGAAATGAAAAAAATTATTAAGTGTTGATGATTCACTGGAAGATACAATAGACTTGCATGATCTAACGGTCCTCTCTCTTAAAAAAAGATCAAAAGGTTAAAATTAAAAAATTAATTAGGTCTATGGTGGACTATCTATAATATTGGTCCATAATAGAAATTTGAGGTTAAAGTTGACAGAAAGGATTTATTTGACCGACGGAGGCAAACATGAGGGACCAAAACATGAGTTTTATTAGTTATGGGACCAAAATGAAAACTTGAAATTAATTAGGGGACCAAATGACCAATTAAGCCTAAAAAAAAAGTTATTCTCTCTCTAGATAGCATATTATTTTTAAACTGTAAATATATTTCTATCATCATTGAACAATGTAGCCTAGTGACGTCTTTTTGGATCGTGAGGAGTATTAAGATCATTACATTAAATTATGAATAAATGTAAGTGATTTGAACACCCTATTTTCACACAAAACTTGAAGACATCGGTATATGAACTATCTTACTTATATGCTGTTAGCATTCATTTTTTCATGTAATGGAAAACTTCTAAGAACACATTGCACATATGTAAATAATTTAGACTATAAAACTATGAGAAATTTTCTTGAATACTTCCACATAATTCATTACATAATTTATTGCTATTACAATTACAATCAAATACAAACATTTTCTTTTTTTTTAAGGAACAATCAAATACAACTTTAACATAATAAAACAATCTGTTGCAAGAATTTTTTTAAATTTTTTTAGCTAACCTAATGTTTTTAAAATTTGGATTTCCCTTCTAGCCCGTTACCCTTTAACAGCTGGCAGCTATTTTTCTTTATTCTTTTATGCACATACATACATATTTTTTTATGTATATCTGCATGTGCATGTTTTGTCATATTATTGTTAGCTTTTACCAACTTGGCTCTTGAAACTGGATACAGTAATGTCCCCCACTTCAGAAATCAATGTCCTCTTGTAACGGTCAACTTGAATTTAGAAATATAATTTAGGGTTAATTAATTAAATGATTGTTATAAATATTCAAAATTCCATACTTAGTCCCTGCAAAATAATATCGTACTTTTTAGTTTTTGTAAAATTTTCCGTCAATATGTTTAGTCTCTGTAAAAATTTCATTAGTATTTTTAATCCATATAAAAAAATTCTGTCAACATTTTTGGTCCCTAAAATGGTAAAGGAAAATGTCATATGGACTACAAAATGTGATTTTATTTTGTAGGGACTAAAAACAAAATTAAGAATATTTATAGGAACCATTTACTTAATTAATTCTATAATATAATTCAAAAGGCTAAATTGCATATTTGATCAATTAACTTATTTGTTGTTTTCATATTGGTCCCCTATCTAATTAATGTTACGTTTTGGTCCCTTAAGTTATATTCTGTCAACCAAATAAATCTTCTCCTTCCAAAACCCTTAATGCTTGTTTAAGGTGAATACACATTGTAAAATTGTCTACCAAAGACCTCATTAATTTGTTTAATATTAGCCGTTTAATTTTTTTTTTCTTCCGAAATGACAACCAGCATCAGATAATGCATGTCTACTAGATCTAACAGTGCACCATCAACATCTATCTTTTTTTCACCTTTCTTCATCTATTTCTATCTTCATCAATTATATATTCATACATTTGTAAGAACTTAAAACAAACCAAAAAATAAAACTTAGAAAAATAAATTTAAACAAAAACACAGCATAAAAAACTGTTCATGAAAATGTTTAAAACTCTGGCAATTCTATTGAATCCCCTGATCTAATGAACAAGTCAACCCAAAAATCCATGCCATCATCATCATCAAAAGGGTTTTGGAAATTTTCCACTGAATTATTGTGAGGGTATTGTTGATTTGGTAGTTCATTTGAAATTGTCATAGAATTTGAAGGCATGGTAGAGCTAATTTCATCATCAGTTATTGTCTCTGACCAAAAACTTTCATCAATTTCAGGCATTGTCACAAAAGAGTCTTCAGGGTCTTCACAATTGATGATGTTGTCAACATTTTTTCCTTGTGATGAAAAATCACTAGAAAAAGTGCAATTTGATGATGTAGTTTCCATTGAGTTGGAATTGACATTTGAATCAGATCTTTTGATTTTCTGCTTTGACACTCTTTTTTTGGTATTTGAATTGGGTTGGTTATTATTGGTATTCAATAGTCTTTTCTTCAAGTGAGTGTGCCACACATTTTTTATTTCATTATCTGTTCTTCCAGGTAATTTTGCTGCTATTGCTGACCACCTGAAAACAAAAATCAGAATATTTAATTAATGTATTAGATTTGAATTTTGCTTCTTGGAAAAAGTTAATGAGAAAATAACAAATTTTGATTGTATTCATGCATATTGCTAATGTATGTCAATAATATAGAAATATATTGTAATTGCATGTAGTTGATAAACAAATCAATGCTTAGTTGCTGAATATATAAATATCAATATATAGTTTCTTGGCTAATGTTTAGTATTATTTTATGATTTTACTTCTATTTTAGAAAATAATCTAGCAAAATAATATTATATGAAGTTGATTGAACTTGCTGTATGAATTTCTATATATAAGCAAATTAATTGTAATGATCATCAACTATGTACCTGTTCCCCAGCAACTCATGCATCTTAATGATAATTTCCTCTTCTTCATTTGTAAAATTTCCTCTCTTAATATCAGGTCTTAAATAATTAATCCATCTCAATCTACAACTCTTTCCACATCTTAATAAACCTGCATAATTGTCAAGAGAAGCCAAAACTAAATCAATACACAAAAGATAATAACATTTCAAATCATCCAAAAACTAAATCATGACATTTGAATGAAGATACACTATAAAATATCATATAAAATCTAACAAATATCATCAACTAAACCATCTCATTTGGTAAGTTAAGAGACACCGAATGAGTTTTTAACTAAAATAACAACTAATATACTAATATTTGTCGAGAACGATGAACAAATACCGGCATGTTTCGGGAGAGCACGCCAATTGCTATGTCCATATTTGTTGATGTAGGATGTGAGGATTTCATCTTCCTCTAAGGTCCAAGGACCTTTCTTCAATCCATTCTTTTCACAACATGGAGCTCTGACCATCTTCAAATTTTGGTACGTACAAGAGGCTATTATATGTATTTTTATTTTTGTGCTCTAACTAGCTAGCTAGTTAGGTTAATTCTCTTGTATTTTTTAGAAACAGGATTGCTCAACTTTGTTTTCCAAAGTTAATTTATATGTATACCGTAGGATATTCCGCACGCCACTATTCAAGATTGGCAAATTGAATAATGGTCCACGACAATAATAATTCTTCTTTTTTTCTTTTTTCATATTTATACCACTTGGGCATTTTAACACACCTTCCTAGAAATAGAGTATCTCTCTCTTAGGAAAATGTTTTATTTATTCGAGAAAAATATTAACATGTATCCTCAATAAAAATGTTTTATTTATTCGAGAAAAATACTAATATGTATCCTCAAGATATAAGTTTGTTCAAAAAAAAAAATTCCTCAAGACATAAGTTAGTATTACAAAAATAAATATTGTCTTTTAAAATTTATGTCAGTTTATTTCATAAAAAGTTGAAAATTATTGTTTTTCTTTAATAAATATTTATTATATATAGAATCTTTAACTTACACCGTTAAGATATAGGTCATAGCATCCTTTGTTTTAAGTTAAATTAGGAGTTTCCTTAAGAGAAAAAAAAAAGGTTAAATTAGGAGTTATAGATTTTGTTATGTCAGAGAACATGGGTTTGAACATTCTCAATGCGTCAAAAATCAAAAACATTCTAAATAAACACCATTTAGGACAAGATAACAACAGGTTTATGATGTCACCCATGTGACTGTGTGAAAATTTTGTTCGGGCTCGGTTGTGTCTTTATGTGTTAAAAGTCTAAAACGGTGGGAAAAGGTTTTTGCTTTTATAAATAAATAAAAAAGGCTTTCGAATAATTTTTATTTTTATATGTAGTGTACTTTTCAATTATTAATTGAAAATATTTTTTTTTGAGTGGCATTAATTAAAAGTATATTAATAGTGCACTTTGATATTTTTTTTTGTTGGTAGTAAGTGCACTTTGATATTTTCTTATCAAGAAGAAATGATAAAACTAAACCAAACTACAATCTCAGGCAAGCAACTTCAAAAGCATAATCAAGAATGGAATGATACAGTTGAGGAGGACAAAAATTTCAAAACTTTAGAAGCGTCAGGCTTAGCAAGCCAACCCGCACACTCGTTGCCTTGATGGACGGTATGATGAAAATTAACAATCCAATCTCGATGTTGCAGTTGAACAATGTTACTAATCAAAGGAGCGTGAGGATGATGAGGTTGGACATCCGACATGATTAAATCAAGAATCCTCCTAGAATCTGATTCAAGAATAATGTTCATGTGACCCGCATTATACGAAGGCCATGAAAAATGACTTACAATTCAGCTGTCAAGCAAGAAGTAATACCACAAAAACCATGAAAAGGTGCACTTTGATATCAATATTGTGTATTGCTTCTTAAAAAAAAATTGTGTATTTAATAAAGAAGAATACCTCGGATCCGTACCCTTTAAATATGTTGGGTACTGATATGCAAGAGCGTAAAAAAATTATATATGTATATAGGGTTTGCTAACTTAGACCAACAAAAAACGTGAAGGTCCAATTTAGCAAAAGTACACCTTTTTATTAGAAAAAAAAACCATATTCACTAGTGTAAACCAATTTAAAGTAAGAGATAGTTTAGTAAATTTCATTTAATTTTATTTTTCAATAAAAAACATCCAACAACCGTTTCCTAATTTTCTAGAAAAATTACTAAATTATCCCTTAAGCTATTTGTTATAAAATAAAAGCGGGTCTAAGTTAGCAAATTAGTGTAAGTTAACAAATATGTATTAATGAAAATTACTAAAGTAACCCTCAAGCTATTAATTTTAAATAATAAAGATGAATAGTATTTTTGTCCAAATAAAAAATATATATATTTACAACTAAATGAAAAGAAGTAGAATGCGCTCAATGTGCAAGAATGTCCGCATGTTTATTCACATTGCGGTCAATATGATGTAGTTTGGAGTGCATACTAGGAGTCTTAAGGATGTGAAGGATGTCTACAAGAATAGGTTGCATATAAGAAATATTGGTATAACCACGTTGAATCATATCCACTATTATTTTGGAATGAGATTCAATTAATAAATTTCAGAGGTGCTGGGATTGGACAAGCTGGAATGAGATTCAACTGACGATACAATTTATATGATCAATATTATTGTTATATTATAAAATTATTCATATAATTTTTTTTTTATAAGTATGTATATGAATAAATTTAGATTAAACTATTTTTAAAAATTATTTGATTTATCTAACAAAAGTAAAACTCATATTTGTGATGATATAAAATTGTTTTATACAACTTTTTTAAATGACAAATGTTAGTAATTATTTGTTAGATTAATTTTTCTCCTTTGTCAGGGTTCAAACTATAACCTTAAACCCTAAAGTAAAATAATATAACAAGAAAGGGGAGTTTGAATATTTGATCTATTAAAAAATTTCCAATTAGAATTTCTCAAGTGGAACTTGGAATTTGATTAGTTGGTTAGCAAATTAAGAATCAAGAATATAATAAGTGTGTGTGTTGTCAGTGAGACATTGAAATATAAATGAGATTAGGGAACAAAGATCACACACAAATGTTATATTGGTTTATCTAATATGGATTAGTTCACTCCCCACTATACTTTGAGATTTTTCAATAAGTAGTTGAGTTATAATTTAATCTCAACTCATTTTCTTAAATCACCTTAGATCTTTACAATCAACTTCTTTCAACCGTTACGGGACTAAGCACTTGCTTTCACGATCAAACTTTTAAAAATTTCGTTGTGCTCCTTTTACAAAGAGACTTTTTTACAAATGTTGAATACTCTTGAAGTAGCAGTACTATTTTTCTTGAAGGCTTTTCAACTAAAAGAGAAGCTTGCTCAAACTTATGTATGATCTTGATGAAATTGCACTTGATTTAAAAGGTCTTTTCTTGAGTGAGATTTGCGTTAATAAGTAAGCTCCAAATTCTTTTCTCTCAAAAAAAAAAAGTAAGCTCTAAATTCTTAAAATTTTCCTTTCATGTATTCTTCTATTTATAAGATAATGATGTCTTCAGATCTTCATTAAAATATTATTAACCTCGTTGTGAAACTTGCAACTTAAGATACAAGTAGAAAACTGAGATCATATTGATTTCTGCGGTATTGGAGCTTGGCTTTGTACTTGTCTGTTCGATACATTTTCCATTCGGAGAAGGCGTATACTATCGGTCATGGAGGATCCAACAATCAACAAGAATAATACTACACCTTCTGCTCAAGAGGTAAACTTAGTTTGTTCAAACATGAATAAGTTCACAAACAAATATTTTACCACACGAACCCTATGGTTTTATTAATTATAAGAAAATAAAGCATCATAACCAAGGAAATATATGTTGTTGTAATACTTGAGTGGAGTCGAAAATATTAAACATTTTACCCTTACCATGCCATGCATGCATGAAAAATAATAAGCCAATAAACACATAGAAAACTGATATATTTTTTTAGGGAAGAAAACTGACATATTTCTTTTCAAAAATTATAGAATAAGGATATAAATGTCTATAAATATAAATAAAAATTTGTTCATTTTCTTATATTTGGCACAAGAAAAATTACAAAAATCCTCTCATAATACGGAACAGATCAAGGAGTATATTAACTATACAATGCTAAATCAAAATTCCAATCCTGACTGCCTCAATGAACTTTAACCTGACTGCCTTGCTTACTTGTTCAAGGCTGACAAATAACTTTCAAGTTGCAATTATACCAGGAACGAACAAGTTTATGACATACCAATTCAAATATAACCATCCATTTGATTCAAATCAAATCAAAGCAAACACAAAACTACATATATGATTTTTAACCATAACCAGTGGAATAACATGTCTGTTTATCCGTTTGTAATAAAAAACAAATAAATTTATTTTTTGTAATGAAAAAAACAAGTCCTGGTCATTACTTGGCAGCAAGTCCTGGTCATAATCCGAGTTTCGTCTGGAGAAGCCTTTGGAATGTTAAAGATGTCATTCGAAGCAGTTTTAAGTGGAGTTTAGGGGATGGCGCTAATATTTATGTGTGGGATCAGTCGTGGATTTGTAACAATCATGTAATTCCTCGACCCGTCAACATGAATTCGGTCATGGCAGCAATGAAAGTTTCGGACCTTCTTCATCCAAATTCGAAGGAATGGCATACAAAGAATATTTATATTCTGTTTGACAATAACTCAGCAAATCATATATGCGGAACCCCTTTATTTGCCTCGGTTCAACATGATAGACCGGTCTGGAAGTTTGAGAAGCAAGGAACTTATTCTGTTCGCAGTGCATACAGAAAAATTATTGACATGAATCAAATTGTTGAGCAACATGGAATGAATCGAAATTGGATTCAGATTTGGAGATGCAAGGCTCCCCCACGAATTAAAAGCTTCCTTTGGAGAGTTACCCGGGGCTTCCTCCTATCGCGTGTTCGATTGCAAGCTAGGGGGTGAATTGCACCACACAATGCCCGTTCTGCTCGGAGAAAGAGGACAGTATTCACGCTTTGTTTCATTGTAAAAAATACTCGCAATGTTGGCAGCTTTTGGGTTTATGGAATGATATATCAGCTGTGGTTTATAATCCTAGTCACATTGCTTCAACTCTGCTTGAGATTCTTGACCGGGTACAACAGGCAAATCATGCTCTTTTTGGTACGCTTATGTGGAGCATTTGGAAAAACGGAAACAACAAAATTTGGAATGATGTCTCTGATACATGTCAAACAATTTGCAACAGAGCTACTGCATTTTTAGCTAGCTGGAAGAATGCCCAAGATGTTAAGATTGCGGCTCTTACAAACAACACTCGTACTCAAATAGAAACATGGTCAAAACTGGCTGAGGGTAGATACAAATGCAATGTCGACGCCGCCTTTTCGGAAAGTATGGACAGAGTCGGTACATGCATCTTCATCAGAGACGCAAATGGGGCTTTTGTGTTAGCTCGGACTGATTGGTTCTCTCCTATCATTGATGTTGACACCGGGGAAGCTCTCGGGCTATTACAGACTATGGAATGGGTGAAGGACCTACAGTTGGTAAATATGGATTTCGAGGTGGATTCCAAGACGGTAGCGGACAACATTTACAGAACGCAATCTGGTGTATCAGAATTTAGTGTGTTAATTAGTAAGGGTATACACCTTTTAGGCACTGATCTTATGAACTCTGATGTGAAGTTCATTAGGAGACAAGCAAACGGAGGTTCTCATAGCTTAGCTAAGGCGGCTTTGTCGGAAGCTAGTTTCCGTATTCATTATAACATCCCATCATGTTTTGAATTCCTGGTTACTGATTATTAATGAAATGCATTAAGCTTGTTTATATAATATATATATAGTCAGGATTCGTTGACACCAGGTGTAAGTCTTATGACTTACACCAAATCTCAACCATTCAATTTAGTTGATCTTAAGGTTCAAATTATTTCAACAAAAAAAAACTAATAAACCACACCTCAGCGGATCTAAGAATCTTGTTTTTTTTTCTTCTGTGAAATTAAAATAAATCATTAACGAGGCACAAACAATTCTTTCTTTTTCTGATTTTTCTGGAACCCTATTCTGCAAAGTGCAGATCGAGGAACCCCACTATCTACAAGAAGAGTATTTACATTCATCTAAATGGCAGACTCACGGAAGGTTCAATTTAATGCCCAAGTTTTGAAGATCTCGATTGAGATATTACTGTGAAGATCACCGGAAAAAAAAAGCATTACAAATAAAAATGTCTAATAAAAGAAAAATAAAATCACATTGCAACTAAATGGAAAGAAGTAAAATGAGCTCAACGTTCTAGTACATTAATTAATTAATTAACCAACAAAGAGATTATGACAATCGATCAATGACTATGGTGATGGAGAAGAGTGAGAGACCGAGGGTGTCAGATGTGGAAGGAGAACAAAGAGAATAAAAAAAGTAAGTGTTGTCTATAAACTGAGCCTTTGATCCGTATGAATGAAATGATTTAGGGTTTGAGTTTCTATTTATATAAAATTAAAGAGGTAATAAATTGATTTTCTACACTCAAGATGAGTTTGAGTATGAGTTTGGGGTGGGTTACTATATCCTCGTTACCCGTCTCATACCCGTGTTTTGAAATTGTATAAAATCCAAACACAATCAAAACGAGAAAAACTCATCAAATTAAATTTGGTTCGAATGAGTAACCGTGTATACGGGTTCTGTTGTTTTGCCGCTCAAGAGGTAAACTCAGTTAGTTCAAACAAGAACAAGTTCATTTACAAATATTTTACCACACGAACCTTATGGTTTTATTATAAGAAAATAAAGCATCATAACCAAGGAAATATATGTTGTTGTAATACTTGAGTGGAGTTGATAATATACCCTAACATTAAAGATTTCACCCTTGCCATGCCATGCATCCATGAAAAATAATAAGACAATAAACACATAGAAAACTGACATATTTTCTTTTCAAAAATAATGGAATAAGGATATAAATGTCATCTCAGAAATAAATATAAATAAAAATTGAGTAAATACAAAGTAGTCCTTGAATGTGCACTTCCGTTATCATTTTAGTCTCTGTTGTTAAATAATTCTGTTAATTGATGATGTGGCAAAGGTTTATGCCGACAAAGAGTATGAGGTGTCACAGGGACTAAAGTGAAAGTACAAAATTGTCACTTTGTCTCTGAACCGAAAATTAGTATCCCCAAAAATCAATATCCTCAAACTCGTCCCAACGAAATGTTGATCTTTGTCAAGAACTGGGTCATCTTCCTATATTAAGCTGTTTTGTGGCTGCAGAGACTTGTTTTTAGGTCCCTGAGCTGTTTTGTGGCTGCGGAGACTTGTTGTTAGGTCGCTGACTGTGCATATTTATTATCAGTTAGGTCCGTGACAGTAAACACATACTGTCATTAAGGTCCCTGACAGTAAACACTTACAGGTACAAAGTAGGCCTACTATGATTATATTTTATATTCGTTTATCAATTCTAGCAATATGAAAAATTGTTTTAGGCTTTCAGGTTTGGTTATGAATCACATTTTCCAAAATTTTGTATTTGTATATCTTGAATACCTTCATGGTTTCTTATTTTTAATTTCAATGCTGACTTTAAATTATACTATTTCACTTTTTAAGAAAGATTATTAGCTTGAAGAATACATATTCAACTTAATTTCAATTGATTATTCACAAATATTGTCCTATTATATTTATTAGAGCATGTGCATTTCTGCAATATGATTGCAGAACAGAAACTTAAGCCACTTGATTCAGTATTTGTTTTCAGATTAGCTATTACAGTAACCACTGATATGATGTCAAACCTGTTATGTGAATCGTTGGCTAATATTTAGCTTTTGCTGTCACATTTTGAGGCATGCTGTGTGTTCATGGAATAGCAGCCATTGCATGAAAGCATTACAAATGTTGTGTGTCTGTAAGTGTTTACTGTCAGGGACCTATAACTGACAGTAAACCGACAACCGAACCAAACTAAATCGGTTTAGTTCGGTTTTGATTGAACAAAACAAGGTCGAATAGTTTTCTATTATACCCCTATATATATAAATCAACAATGTGGTTAAACTAAACAAGGAATGTGACAAAAATTTGAATACTTCAATAACTTGTTTCATAATTTATTACTATTGCAATTGAATATCTCTAACCTAATGATATAATCTGTTTACAAGAAATTTTTGTTTAGCTAACCTGATGTTTTGCACACTATATTGTATAAAATAAATTTGTATTTTCCTTTTACATCATATATATATATCATCACCACCCTTTACCAATGATTGACTTGCTATTGAAACTAGATACAACAATGTGCCCCTTCACATATTGTAAAGAACAAATTGAATTTAATGACATAATTTAATTAAAAAAGTGTTTGTTTAAATTTAGTAACACACCATCAAAATGTGGTCTTGATATAACTCTAAAACTCTGGCAATTCTGTTGATTCTCCTGATTTGATGAACACGTCATACCAAAAATCCATGCCATCATCATTATCAAAAGGGTTTTGGAAATTTTCCACTGAATTATTAAAATTGTATTGTTGATCTGGTAATTCATTTGAAACTGTCATAGAATTTGATGGCATGGTGGAACTAATTTCATCATCAATTACTGTCTCTGACCAAAAGCTTTCATCAATTTCAGGCATTGTGACAAATGAGTCTTCAAGGTCTTCACAAATGATGCTATTGTCCAAGCTTTTTCCTTGTAATGAAAAATCACTAGAAAAAGTGCAATTTGATGATGTAGTTTCCATTTCAAGGAAATGATTATTAGGACTATTAGAAGGTTCATATGATTGAGTTATAGTGCTGGAATTGGAATCAGATCTTTTGATTTTTTGTTTTGACACTCTTTTTTTGGTATTTGAATTGTGATCCAATAGTCTTTTCTTCAAGTGAGTGTGCCACACATTTTTTATTTCATTGTCTGTTCTTCCAGGCAATTTTGCTGCTATGGCTGACCACCTGAAAGCAATAATCAAATATTTAATTAATTAATGCATGATTGAGTCAAAAAAATATTAATTAATGCATGCAATTCGAATTTTGCTTCTTGGTTAAAGTGATTGAGAAAACAATAATGTTTCTTTTTCCACAATAAACAACAAATTTTGGTTGTATTGATTTTTGGACTACATGCTTAGTGCTATGTATGTCAAGGACATATATTCTATAATTGCGTCCTAAAAAAATTATTGTATAATTGCATGTGCTTGATACGACAAATTAAATGCCTAGTATTATCTTAATTTGGATAGATATTTTGAAAATAATGTTAAAAAATAATATATATTAAAAATTGATTGAACGTTGATTTGAACCTTTTTATACATTAAACTACACAATTATAATCAAATATTAACATTAGTTACACAGCTTGTTTTTTTGGTTATATATTAATTAATATTAATCTTACTTACCCCCACTACTTAAATATTGTCTACTTAATTTTCAAAAAAAGGAAAATTGTCTGCTTAATTAACATAAAAATTAAGAAAAAGAAAATAAGCAAGAAATTTAAAAGGAAATGCAATTGTAAAAAACATAATTAACTCATAAAATTTCAGCAAATTAGTTGCAATGATCATAACCCAAATTCAGTTTTAAAAACATAAATGTAATGATCATCAGCTAGCATCCTACTATGAGGTTAAGACTTAAAACTACAAATTCTAAAAAAGGAACCAATTGAAAATATGTAGTTACCTGTTCCCAAGAGACTCATGCATCTTGATGATAGTTTCCTCTTCTTCATTAGTAAAATTCCCTCTCTTAATATCAGGTTTTAAATAGTTAATCCATCTCAACCTACAACTCTTTCCACATCTTAATAAACCTGCAATATTTACAAGAGAAACAAAAACTAAATCAACACACAAAAGATAAAAAACATTCCAAATTATCCCAAACGTAAAATATTATATATAAATCATCAAGTTCATTCCTATAAGGGTTTTTGTAACCTAACAAAAATATCAATATTTGTCAAGGAAAATGAAAAAATACCTGCATGTTTTGGTAGGGCACGCCAATTGCTATGTCCATGTTTATTGATGTATGATGTGAGGATTTCATCTTCCTCTAAGGTCCAAGGACCCTTTTTCAATCCCTTCTTTTCACAACAAGGAGCCCTAACCATCTTGAAATTGAGACAAGAGTCTATGTGCTCTCACAAGCTAGTTTAGTTAACTCTCTTGTGTTTTTAGAAGCAAGACTGTTCAACTTTGTTTCTCAAGGCTAGTTTATATATATGGTAGGATATTGCGCACACCTCTATTCAAGATTGGCAATTAAATTGAATGGTCCACGACAATAATTGATATTCGTTTTTTAATATTCAAACCATTTGAGTATTTAGCACACCTTCCTCGAAAGAGTCTCTCTCTCTCTCTCTTTAGAAAATGACATTTGGAATTTTAAGTGAGACTTAGGAGTTAAAGATTTTTCTACGTCACAGATATATGGGTTTGAACATTCTTAATAAACACTACTTAGGATAAGAAAACAACAGGTCTATGTCACCTATTATATGCGTGACAGTTTTTGTGCTGGTTCAGTTTTGTCTTTTTATGTGTAATAAAAGTCTAAAACGGTGGGAAATTATTTTTATTTATATACACCCTTCGAAATGAAATATAACTAAAAGTAGTACTTGAAAGTTCAATATATGTACTTAATCATTTTTGTTTATATTTTTTCTGGATCGAGGATGATAATATTAACAGCTTAATTGACAATATGGATATGGTTTATTGGATTAAATATGTTTTTTATTCTTACAAATGTATTAGCTTTTCGTTGGTTCCTTTAAAATATTCATGATTTTTCGTTTCAAAAGTTGTTAATTATCTCTTTTAGTCACTTATTTTAAGTCAACTCATATGTAGCATTTATATTTTTTAATAAAGTTTTTTAAGAATGTATATCTTCCAAAAAATTTAGACAATAAAATCACCAGATTAGAAGTGATTTTGAAAAGAGTACTTAAGTATAAACATAAGGAAATTCATATGAATATGATAATGAATTTTATGTTTTCAAAAGTTGCTCACACACATTTATTCAAAAAAAAAAGAAGTTGCTCACACATTTATGTATCAACTTCACTTCATGGTCATAAAAAGTACACCACCAAGCATTAATTATTTTTAAAATATTTATTCATATGTACATAAATACACACAGAATACTTGATAATAAAGAAAATACTGTGTAGTCCCGTGAGTATAGCTCAGTTGGTAGAACAATGTATTATTATATGCAGGGGGCCGGGGTTCGAACCCCGGACACCCACTTATTAATCTTATAAGGTGAATTCTAGCCACTAGGCAACCTGACAAAAAAAATAAATACTGTGTGTATTCCAACTTATTTATATTTTTTTTATTGTATCAATGGTTTTGATGTTGATTATTTTATTTCTTTTGTGTATATGCAGAAACTTGCACCATATCATTTCTAGACGTAAGACTCATAGGACGAAATGAACCAACTTGCACCATATCATTTCTAAACTTGCACCATATCATTTTGTG
>Ga0315915_1001156_pt1 | contig 31110 bp, 23 predicted proteins | sample MpolbnodulesMG_FD_207738 | JGI IMG/M metagenome (GOLD analysis project Ga0315915, IMG submission 207738) | Medicago polymorpha root nodule microbial communities from Los Angeles, California, United States - branched nodules | ecosystem: Host-associated > Plants > Roots > Nodule | place: USA... | reverse complement strand
ATGACTTCTGCGGCAAGCTAATGGATATACAACTTTGTTATGCTGGAGGGTTCGGATACCATGCTTATGGAAAGGCTGGATGGTCTCGGAGGGCAAGAGTGGTGGTAGCTAGCTTGGAGAAGACAGACAAAGGAAGCTGGGGAGCTGTCAAATCAATTAAATCATGGAAGCGCCTCGATGATCAGCATCTTACCGGAATTGATGGCGAGGTCCTATGGAGCAAGAGCAGTTCCGGTAAGATATCATGTAATGCTTGGAGTGTACTCTTTTTCATGTTCTTAAATTATGCTATATATTGAAAGGGATGAAATATATTGGAAATTCCTGTTGGACATGAACAAAATACTTTAGCAACTATGCATTGATTGCGTAGAAAAGTTTTACACATGCGTCCAATCATATATTATAGCGGTGTTATATGTGATAATATTATTTCCTAAAATACCAAAACAAATATCCACATTGTGAGATGTGATTTGATTGTGTAAAACTTGTTTACATTGTCGGCACGTAGTAATTATCTTCTAAACAAAATATGACATGTATGTTACATGATTGTTTTTTATATGTTATGACATATGCGTTACATGATTCTTTTAATCTTATGTTGTCCTTGGACTAATGGTCTAGTTTGGTTTCAATTACAGAAAGTAATGGCAAAGAACAAAATGGTGGAAATTGAGAGTTTGAAAGAGATGCAGTGCAAGAGAAGTATTGGTGTATCCACATGATTACTTATTTTGGAATTTGTATCGAGTAATTATACAATTTTTTATTCATAAAAATTGGAAACTCTAAATATTACATATCATGTAATTTGAAACTGCAATAGAAGGCTGAAGATTACAAAGAAGGAATGAAGTTCATTAACTACTTATAGGAGTATTGCATTAATTTGAAGTTTATATGTATTGCCTTAGAACCAAAAAGAATTTGAACAACTAAATCAGAATAGTTTTTTTTTGGCCTCAAGGGAGTAATCAAGTTAAATTAATTCAAGGGGAACTCTAATAATAATGATAGAAACATAAGACTGCAAAAGGATTCTTTTAATTTTTTGTCGGTAAATCAAGATGTTTTCCACACATATTTGTGAAGACTAATTTCTTGAAGTAATTGAGATTCGTTTTAATTGAGATCTTTTAAAACACATTGTTTTATACAATCAAAGTTATGTATAAAACTAAGTGAACAAACTATAGGGATGGAACTCTCAACTAGTCACAAACACTCACTCACACACAACATTAGACCAAAACCAAGACATAATGGTTTGTAATCAAGATTTGAAGAATGCTGTCGTGGCAAATAAATGATCATATAACATAATTGTAGGGCTAAGATAAAGTATGGATGGTTTTGCTAAACTAGCAACCAAATTAATTTTCCTCCTAATCAACTCAATCTTGTAATACGAAAATATTAATAATTTGTACCAAAAGAGGAAGAAGAGAAAATGATTGATAATTCCCTTCCATTGCCTAAAAATACCAAACACTCCATATATGCGTTTTTTTTAATAAGGTGATTGCAAGTTCTATCACCCAATCATGTGGGAAAAAAATAGTTCCTTAGGGGTTTGTAAATTGATTTAAAGAATATTTTTTAGGGCAAATTATTTATCAACTTTATTGAAACTTGTTGGAGGATTTGATTAGACATTGGTACGTATCTCCTCTTTTGACTTTTAACCATATTTTTTTCATGACTTGAATCTTATTTCTTTTATCGGGGATTCATTTTTTTTATGACTTGAATCTTATTTCTTTTATTGGGGATTCAAGTCTTGTTATATAAACGTAATGTGACATAAGTTATAGATATTTGAATTCTTTAATTATTTAGTCTAGAGTTTGATTATCGATCGATGTATATGAAAAAGCATTTGTCGAAAAATATCAATTTCTTAAATATATGTCGGTTACCTTGAGCAACCGAATCAATCTCTAAATTTGTGCCCGAGATACCTTCATCCAAGTAAGAGACATTCAATATCAAGTTCACCTATAAAATTGGAACTCAACTAGTCACAAATACACACACAACATTAGATCAAAACCAAGACACAATGCTAACTTGTGCCCTTGGGGCACAAGTTTAGAACCTAATCATAGAATTATTTTTTTTTAAAGAAGTTAAATTAGCTTACCTAAATTGACATTAGAGGGAATCGAACTTCAGCGTCAAGGAGGAGCACACTCTCAAATCCCAAACACACAAACTTTTTCTTGTAAATTGTGTGTGCATTCAATGCATTAAAATTTTAAAATTTTATCTTTTCAATACAAAAGTTATATTTTAATTCACTTTTTAACTTCTTAACTTGTGTCCTAAGGGTACTGATCCATGAAATTGTAAAATGTTAATCAAATTCTTCGCTATGATGTTATTTTTATGGATTAAAAAGACATTACGTTGATAATGACATTGACAATGTCAGAGATGCAACTGAAAGATATGCATTTGACAACAGAGAGAATTAATTTGACTAACATTTTACAATTCTAGAGATGTTTCTGAAAATATTGATAATGCGGAGGACTAAATTGATAAGGTCCTACACTTTCAGAAACGAAATTGAGTATTTACTCTTAAATTGTTTAGCATTGAAAATGGTTGTTTTTTGTTTTGCAGATGTTTTTGATTGGACTGTCCCTTCCTTTATATCTTGTTTACTTCAGCGTGGATACCTTGGTTCAAATCATTTCCTTCAGATGTTAAAAATAAGAATGCTTGATGTTTTTCTTAATGCAACGGTTGGTATTATTATTTTGTAAAATTTTCATCTTGGTATCTTGTTAAATGTTGTATTTATTTTCCTCTGGTTTATTTGATTGAATCATGATTTGTATGTGTTCTAGTATGTAAAACTGATACTTTAGATTATACCCGAGTCTGATTGTTCAACATTTGTCGGCGTCCGACACATTGACACACACGATTACATAAATCACTCAAATTATTACAATTGCCTATGGTGTCAGTGCCGTGCATTATGTTTGTGTTAGTGTTAGTGCCTAGACTAGACACGTCGTTGCTTGCAATGACATGATATATTTGTACAAAATTTTTTGTATTTGCTTCACGGACCATTATTAGTAGTATCACGGACATAACAGTTATAGAAATTTATAAGCAACATAACTACATAAACTACTGAGAAGCTAGTAAACAATAGGTTGTCAAAATAATAATAATAAGAAGAAGAAGAATTGATGCAACTTTCTTATATTATTGAAGACAATATTTTATCTCAAGAGCAAGAATTATATTATTATGTACTACTACGTAACTTTTCAATTCTCTCATCTCTCGCTTCTCTCTTATTAAATATAAAGTTACAACTCATGGTGACTTTTTAATCCAGTGTATTTCTTATATTATTACTATTTCTAAAACATCTCCACACGTAAGTGAATAGTTTTTTTGAAAGAGTAAGTGAATAGTTTTTTAATGCAAATTAATTTTGTCTTACATTAATTACATATTGGTATTTTTTTTTAATCTTTTGTTCCACATGGACTTTGAAATCACTCTATCTTAATGCTAAATATTTCTTCTTCTTTTTTTTGAAGAAAACTATGAATGGGTAGGTGCTCATGAAAATCGGGGGTTTTATATAATTCAAATGACTTGTTAACGTTATTTGATTCCAAATCACGGTTGAGCAGATTATGAATTCCAACCTTATGGGGAATTTTACTATGGAGATTGATTGTTTTATAATACTTGTACTTAAATCCAAGTGACACAAAGTAGAGATGCATATTATTTTTTTTTTTGAAAATGCTAATGAGTGCCCTAAAGAACTTAAATAATAATTTTTTTATCAAAGTTTATGAATTCAATACATTGAAAATCAAAATATTTGACATTTTAAGTGAATAATTTTCTTATTTAAAATTTTTAAAGAGTGGCTTTAAGACATTAATTAAGAAGACTTTTTTTCCTAAGTAATAGATGGATTAGGATCCTCTCCATTGAAAATTCTCTCAAGTTTTCTCATGTGGAATCTCAACTATCAATCATGAGAGAGAAAGTGAGAATTAAATTATAATGAAAAGTGGTTGTTGTAGGTGAATATTTACTAAGATGTATTAAATATGATCAAACCAACTTGACACTTTTGTCTATTATTGGTACGTATCTATCAATAAATCGGCCAATATAAATATAATTTTAAGATTTTCATGTCAACATGTTTAAATAAAAAAAAATATTTTGATGTCAAAAAGAAGGTTGGTGGAAATTTACTCTTTCGTTCAACACAAGTCCTTTTAGTAAAAAATATGTTATTTTACGTTATAGTCATAGCTCCTGAGGTGAACGGACACTTGTTGGTCCTCGTGGACTTAATTTAATTGGTAGGAACAATAAATAATATATGCAAGATTCAGAGTTTAAACCCGGCAAAAAAAAATAGACACTCATTGACATAACACGATTATCATCACACGGTACTAATTGCGTTTCCAGAATCGTATCAACTTGTTTCCGGTGGATTGAGTTTAAACCTAATATGTCATACAATATACAAGAGTCAATGGCATGAGGTTCGAAATATATATAGTCCAAAAAAGTCATATATTGTTAAAGATGAAAATGAATATGCAAAGCATAAAAAAAAAGATACTTTTGTATACCAAAGAATAAAAAAAGATACTTAAAATAGGAATTAGATTAGATGATATCAAATCAATTTAGATATAATTTCAATCCCTACCTATTAAAGTTAAAATTTAAACAATCCGATCTTAATGGAAACAACATTAAACTAGCCAACTACTTGAGTGCATGAAGTTTTGACTCAAACTCAATCTCTTAAAAAACCATACAAACCAAAAATCATGTCTTATATACAGTGTCATCAGTCAAGTCCAGTTGGCACATGCGTTACAGTACATTGATTTTTGCACCAATTAATCTGAACTTTATCATCAACTTAGAAAAAGACATGTCCAAGATAAGATAAAAAGATTTGTTTGTTGTACCTTGTTTCACTAAGCAATCATGTTCTGTCCTTTTTTTCTCCTCAATAAATAAAATCACTTTACTTTGCTTCTTTCACCACTATCATCATCCATATACATAGCCCACAAACCCCATTTCAACAAGTTTAGATTTTGAGTGAAAAATTTGTTTTTGACACCAAAAGAAAAATGGGTCTGAATTTCATGATTTTGGTTGTTATGGTGTCATGGTTTTGGTCAATTCCTACTACATGTGCCTTGGCTGCAAAACAACAAGAGAATCAGAAGCTGAGGTTTGATCAAAATGGTGAATTCAAGATATTGCAGGTGGCAGATATGCACTATGCAAATGGAAAAACCACACTGTGTTTGGATGTGCTTCCTTCTCAAAATGCTTCTTGTACTGACCTCAATACTACTGCTTTCATTCATAGGATGATCCTTGCTGAGAAGCCTAATCTTATTGTCTTCACTGGTATTGTTAAATTCTTGTTCAGTTTTTGGTTTCTAGTTATCTTTTCTTTATAATTGTTCTTTCTTTTACCTCTTGCTTTTTATTTGAATTGTAGTAATCTGAATATTGTTGTAACAATGAAACCCTAATTTACTCAAATAATATACGGACTATAGCTGTTCTATAGTCGTAGAGGCAGACACAATTGGCCAAACTGCGTAAACAAAGATTGTGTCTTATTGTCCAGCGATTTTCGTTCTTTTATTCTTCTGTTACTAGTTGGTGTTCTAACACACTGATTCATTCATTTTATTTTTTTGCTATATGTGTGGAAAAATCGACAACAATCATTTAGAAATGTAGGGAATAACATGATGTTCTATTAGTTACTTGTAAATGGATGGAAATGAAATGAATTGGAGTCGGCACTATAATGTTTTTGAAATTGTTCATTTATTTAATCATCTTTGGTACATCTAAGCAAATTGCAGTTACAAGTTTTTTGTATTGTTGTTCATATGAGATAACCAATTTTGCAAATTTATTTTTTGGTATGACAGGAGATAATATCTATGGCTATGATTCCTCGGATTCGGCTAAATCAATGAACGCTGCATTTGCTCCTGCAATTGAATCAAACATTCCTTGGGTGGCTGTTTTGGGGAACCATGACCAAGAAGGATCACTCTCTAGGGAAGGTGTGATGAAATATATTGTTGGATTGAAAAACTCTTTATCTAAAGTTAATCCTCCAGAAGTACACATCATTGATGGTTTTGGGAACAATAACTTGGAGGTTGGTGGTGTTCAAGGTACTGCTTTTGAAAATAAATCAGTTCTCAATCTATACTTTCTTGATAGTGGAGATTATTCCAAAGTTCCGACGATCCCTGGTTATGATTGGATCAAGCCCTCACAGCAACTTTGGTTCGAGCGAACATCTGCGAAGCTTCGGGTACTGTCTCGTCTGTTAATTATCTTATCTAGCTATATTACTTACTATACATTTGACTCCGAAGGTTAGCTTAAATCAAATTATCTAGTTTCTCTTTATTGTTTAGTATCTGCTTACCATTGGAATTTTCTTTAGATCCTTAGGGTCTGTTTGAATAACTTAAGTGCTTATCATGTAAGTGCTTATGTATAAGGTATTTAGCAAAAGGTAAAAAGAGTCAAACTGTTCATAGAAGCATAAAGTTGTTTTCATGAGCTATCTTGGAGAGCTTATGAAAATAAGCTGCAAATAGCTTATGGACATGCCATAAGTTGTAGCTACAAATTCTCTTGAACAGTCTCACAAACATGTGATTATGTCGGTAGATAAACTCAAATAAGTCAATCCAAACAGACCCTAATTTAATTCAACATGTGGCTTATTTTTCTGTTTTTCCATTGTTATAACTTAAAATTAATATTGAACACTTACCTCTTTATTTATTCTGCAGAAAGCATACATAAAAGGACCAGTGCCTCAGAAAGAAGCTGCTCCTGGTCTTGCATATTTTCACATCCCCTTGCCAGAATATACAAGTTTTGATTCATCAAACATGACAGGCGTGAAAATGGAAACGGATGGCGGTGATGGCATTAGTTCTGCTTCTGTGAACTCTGGTTTCTTCACAACCTTGGTTGAAGCAGGAGATGTGAAGGCTGTCTTCGTTGGTCACGATCACCTCAATGACTTCTGCGGCAAGCTAATGGATATACAACTTTGTTATGCTGGAGGGTTCGGATACCATGCTTATGGAAAGGCTGGATGGTCTCGGAGGGCAAGAGTGGTGGTAGCTAGCTTGGAGAAGACAGATAAAGGAAGCTGGGGAGCTGTCAAATCAATTAAATCATGGAAGCGCCTCGATGATCAGCATCTTACTGGAATTGATGGTGAGGTCCTATGGAGCAAGAGCACTTCCGGTAAGATATCATGTAATGTTTGGAGCATACTCTTTTGTATGTTATTAAATTATGCTACATATTGAAAGGGGTGAAATCTATTTTTATAATTTATCTATAGGAAATTCCTTTTGGACATAAACAAAATCCTTTCGCAACTATGCACTGACTATGTAAAATCGTTTACACATGCATCCAATCAAATATAATAGCGGTGTCATATGTGATTATATTATTTCCTAAAATACCAAAACAAATATCCACATTGTGAGATACGATTTGATTATGCGTAAAACTTGTTTACATTGTTGGTGCATAGTAATTAACTTCTAAACAAAATATGACATGAAAATAATAGTTAGGGGAAGAAATAATTTACGCAGTGAACTTTAAACTATATTCGGGGTATATAGTTGCTGACCAATATCACAAATAAAAATCATAATGATTTAAACTCAAGACAAGAGAACAGGTAGATACGGAAGAATGTTGCTCGACTCGACGTTTTCAAGGGAATTAGAAAGAAATATTAAAAGTATTATCTGAGTTTAAAAGGGTGTTACAATAGTTGAGTAAACTATAAATGGAACAAGATGAATGTAAGAAGAGATGCTCTGGTTTCTTTAGATTCTGAAATGCTTTATTTGAAGGCTCAGATGGTGTTAAAACGGGAAGTGAAGAGCTGAATCATCAATTTGCAAGTTCAAAATCACAAATGTGGTCTGTAAAATGAAGTTCATGAATTGCAAGGGAAGGTTCTTTCAAGGTAGGATAAGAACGAACAATCACTATATGATTGGAATTTCTTTTGAAAAACCTTCCATGGAAGTTTTATATTCTGAAGAAACTTGCACATAATACACAAACAATGGATCTGATCTCCATTTTGATTTGTATTATTTATTGAAGGCATTAGTGACATCTATGTTACATGATTGTTTTTTTATGTGTTATGACATGATCTTTTCAATCTTATGTTGTCCCTGGATTAATGGTCTAAGGTTTTCATTACAGGAAGCAGTGGCAAGAAACAAATTGGTGGAAATTAAGAATTTGAAAGAGATGCAGGCAACTGTTGGTGTATCCATATGATTACTTATTTTGGAATTTGTAATGAGTTTCTATACAAATTTTTATTCATGGAAATTGGAAACTCTGATATACATATCATGCAATTTCATACTGCAATAGAAGGCTGAAAATTACAAAGAAGGAATGCAGTTCATTAATGAGGTGTGAGGTTTTTTTTTTTGAAGTTTATATATGTATTGCCTTAGAACCAAAAAGAGTTTCAACTTGCATGAATATTTTGGTACCTGATGATTATGAATTCAGCATTTTTGCCTGCACAATTTCTGAATACAAGTCAACATTTATTATTTATAGCTGATTTTAACTACTTAATCAGAAAGTAGACTTTGGCCTTACAGAAATCAAGGGAGTAATCAAGTTAAATTAATTCAAGGGGAAACTCTAATAATAACGAAAGAAACATAAGACTGCAAAAGGATTCTTGTTCTTTTTTGTCGGTAAATCTGGATGTTTTCCACGCATAGTTGTGGAGACTAATTTCATGAAGTAATTGAGATTCATTTTAAGAATTGATATGTTTTAATACACATTGTTTTAGACACATCACATCGCTAAAAGATTGAACTCGCGACCACATATTTAAGGATCTCGACTATTTGTCACTTGGGTCACACCATGCTTAACAGATTCTTGTCATTTAAGTTATCCTAAAAATTCACCCTGATATATCTATTGCTAAAGGTTCAGGCAGATGCATCTATGTTATGTTACCTTATGTTTATTGTCATGCAATCACATGCTTAATTTTCACATATTTTATCTGTGTCCAAAGTTATGAGATGAATATCTTTTTGAATGAAGATTTAGCAGGTTATAAATACAATCTATCATTCCCTATATTAGTTTCCATTAGATGTTATTTCAGTCCTTTATATCATCCATGCAAAAACGTAACTAGTTACTTCCTGGATTTACATTCAAGGCATCTAAACTTAAAAAGGTATTTATACATTGAACCATTAACCTGTGCATCACATAGAAGTAGTAGGTAGCCATTTTACAACCTTTTACCAACATAAACACTCCTCCCTAAGAAAAACAGGTAAGCCTTATACTACTTAGTAAAACATATTCACCATTGTTTCTCCAAGGCTTACAATCTCATAGTTGTCCTTCCTTTCCCTTCTCACTTGGGAGTGAAAGCCTGTAGTAGCAGTAATAGATAAAATCAGCTCAAACAATTCTAAAATAATAATAATATTTTATATATTCAAAGTTATAAAACTAAGTAAGAACAAACTATAGGATTTCTTTTATCTTTGTGGTAAAGTCTAGAGCTCAGTCGAAAGATAATGGAAGTCTGATGAAGGACTGTCCTAGTGTGGAATCACACTCGAGTATTACTCAAACAATTTAATCTGAACTAAAATGCATCAACCGCTTGGTTTCAGTTAGTACTGTTGATTCAGTTCATGAACTATCTGTCACAATTTGGTTCTTTATGGCGAGTTTATGTTTGGTTAAAGTTAATAATACTAATTTAGTATAGTTCGGTTCACGAAGAATCAGTTTGGTTTGAAAAAGTAGAGTTTGGTTTTCTATTGAGGTAGTTCAGGTTCGGTTCAGAACCACATAACTGGTGAATTAAACCATTATAGTAGTTTGGTTCAGGACGAACAATTAGCGGTTTAGTTCAGTTTTACCAAACTAATGGAATGGTTCAGTTCGGTTTTCTTCCTAAATCAAACCATGATCAGCATGCAATCTAAACTAGGAGGTGTTGATGGAACTTACAGCGAAAATAGTAGCATGACCAGGATCAGCAAGGTGAGCAAAGAGGTTATCAATAGGACCAGTGCCGGTGTAAATGTGCTGGAACCAAGCTCCCATCACAGCCAACATAGCCAATCTCCCATTCTTAATTTCCTTTGTTCTCAACTCCTTAAGCTTCTGAGGAGAACCACTTCCCCAACCAAGTGGATCAAACCAAAGTCCACCAGGGTATCCTACATCAGTTCCTGTGAGCTTGTTGTTTGGAAATATAGGGTCAGTGTTGACACAACCTGGATTGAGGATGTCAGCCCATCTTCTACCCTCGGCCCAACCGATGAAAATGAGCTCAACTATGAAGAGTGTGGTGGTGTCTGTGAAATACTCTTGCTCTCCAGCAGTGTACCATGAAGGTGTGTTCAAGATACCAATCTTTGTTAGGAATTCTGGGATGAAAATCCCTGCTGCTCCCAACATTGCCCATCTGCAGTGCACAAGCTCTGCTTGAACATTCCATTTCAGACTCTCTGGATCAGATGCTGTTGAATCACAACCAAAACTTTGATTAATATTATGGTCATTTGTATTAAGAAAAAATTAAGAAAGTTGGTAGTAATATTAAACTTATTGACGGTTGTTATTGATTTAGAAGTTTACTCTTTAGAAGAGAAAATTGGTTTATGTTTCCATCATAGTATTTATTACATGTTGAATAAAAAGATGTAGCATATACTAATTACAATACGAGTACGCATGTAAAAAAAAACTGATACAGTTAAAATTTTGAAAATAATCTCATAATAAGGAGCAATGAAAAAACTCGAGGATTTTATATTTAGGGACGAAGTTAGTAATGTGTACTACATGATCAAATATTCGAATTTGGATTTTCTGCAGTAGTAAAAGGCCAAAGTTGACGCGGTTGCGCATCATGAACCGTCTAATCCAAATCTGACAACTCACATTCTGAGGTTAAATTTTGAATCCTGTTTTCTCGTCTCAGAATATAACTCGTCTAATCAAGATCGGACAAGTCAGACTATGTAAGTGCAACAACTGCGTGGTAGATTTTATTTTACTATTGTAATCAATCAGATTCAGTAACAAAAAATTTGTGTTCTGATTAAGCTTACAAAGTCCAAGAGGATCAAATCCAAAATCTCCTGGGAGACTGCCATCAAGCCATGGAGGAGGGGTGCTTCCTGGGAACCACAAAGGTCTATCAGGCTCAGCTGCTGCACACACTGTTGTGGTAGATCTCACTCTAACTGGTGCTGCAATGTTGCTGTTCACCTTCAGTTTCCTTCCAAGAAAAGCTTTTGAGGTTCCCATGGGTGATCCATTCTTCTGAGAACTGCATGCAATATCACATATACATATATATTTTTTATACTTAGTTTAGTATTACTACAAGCTTGAATTTCAATGAATTGTTAATGCATGCAATGTTTCATATAATGTTCACATTGTTGCTACATATGTCACTACAAAAAACTGTGATATGTGATATAGTGACCAATTTAACTAGGGGTTTGACAAATATTTTTAAATGGATCTCTAAGTCGATCACAAAGTCATTTAATAATCGACTTAGAGATCGATTTAAAAAATCAGTAGCTAAACCTATCACTAGAGTTAGACACTAAAATATTTTGATCACTAAATTTTTAGTAGTGGGTAATAACATGTGCAAGTAATTAGTGTTTTGGAGAGACTTGCCTTGCAGAGATGGCAACAGCTGCAATGGCAGAAGAAGCACAAGCAGAAGCCATGATACTGTTCTTGCCCTCAAGGGATAAAAGTGAATAAGTTTAGTGAGTTTTGGTTATGAGAATGATTGGTTGGTGAATATGAAAGAAAATATGGCAATTTTGTTAATGTATGCAATGTTTCTTATCCTTAAGGATAGGAGTGTGAATTTGATATTAGATAATGTGTTGCCATGTGGCATGAAGAATCTAATTGGATAGGTTTGCATGAAAAATCAGAATCTTGTGGTTTACATTTGTCAGAACAAGTATATGTGGCTTACATTGGCACTCTCATTGGTACCACAAAAGGTGAGATTCTTGTGTCAGGTAAAAATGGAAGGAACCAAGTGGTGGGAAATCATAGCTGGATGTAAATTCTCTCCAACATACCTAACCAATGGGCTTTGGATAGTGTGATTTGAGATAATGATTAAAGAAGTTGAAAGTCTTGAGTTTAAATCAAAGCGAAGAAGAAATATTAATCTAACAACGTGTTAAATGAAAATAAACCTAAATAACACCAATTATCACCAAATTAGCGATTTGAGTATTTTTGTCTACTCTATTTTGTTTTTTGAGAGGTTAGTCTACTCTATTTGTTTGTTTAATTTTTTTAATCATAGTGTTGTAGCTTATTATTCAACAATTTTTAAAAAAGTTATCCAAATAAGTGTTGAAGGATTTTTTTTTAGAGGAATAAGTGTTGAAGAATGTGACCCCGTGAATTTGGGTGGATTCTTTTGTAAGGTAAATCAAATTCCACGAGTGATCTAGTTTTATATATAAAATTAGGGGTTATAAAATTATTTCATCTTAATATTAGTTAATTAGTTGATTGATTAAAAACTTTCTAGATTTGGTTAATTAGATTTTAGATTAATCAAGTCCAAATAAGTAGGGGTGTTCAAATCCAAAACGATCCAAATTAAAACCGCAAACCGATAAAAAAAACTTAAAACTGCACACAATTGAATATTATTGGATGTGTTTGGATGACATTTTGTGAAAATCGTTCAGATTGTATTAGATTTTGGATTGATTTTTCAAAACCGAAAAGTTAAAGATTAAATGAAATGCACACATTCTAATAAACTATTTCTACTATTGATTCATTAACTTGTGTCTTAAAGTATAAGTTAGCATTTCTCATATAAGAAAGGGAAAGATATAGTTTACTATTGTATTTTTTTTTCTTTAAATTTTGTTTGAGAGTTAGGATGAAGGTAAAAGGGCGACTTTGAAAGAGAAATCCCTAAGCTTGTTTGAGACAATCTTGAAGATGAGAAATATTTGTTTGGAGAATATTATAAAGAGATAAATAATTATATGAAATCAATGTATTTCTCATCATTTTGGGAGGTTCAATTTTCAAAATATATACCTACAATGATTTAAATCAATAAAATAGTGAGTATTGAAGAGGGTGTTGCTTTTATTACTCTTCTCTTTAAACTATTTTTTTAGTTTTCCATGTTGAAGGATTTTAATCTAACGAAGAATTAAAAAAAAAACATGTATAGATGAGAGAGTGCTTCTTCCCTTCCTCATCTTATCCTCAAAACACTTATAGCATCTGTCTTATTGTTGTTAGTACTGGGTTGATTGTGTGTTGAGATGGGAACAAACTAGACCACACGTCAAGGGTCTACGATCTTACAACTTTTTAGTTGTCCAAATAACTCTTCTGTATGATTTATAATGTATGCAAAGCTACACGTCACCTATATTGCATGAAGAACTCTTTGGTGGTACCCAAATAAACATAGGTGTCTTTATGTACATGTGTAGTTGCTAATTTATCCTCAAATTCAATAAAATATATAACAATTTATTCTCCAAATCTTTTGAGTGGGCTCAAAAATTAAGAAACTAAATTTTACCCAGGTGTATGTAAGCATGGGCAAGACCAGTATCTATGTGCATTTGAAGCATTGATTATTCATTATAGTGAAGGTTAATTTGTTTTGTTTTAAAGGTATAGTGAAGGCTGATTCCCAAGGAAAAATAACGTTGAAATGGTTAAAATATATGCTTCTTTTAGTGCAATTATTAAATGTTTCTTTTTATATAAAAGTAAGGAAAATGCTAACTTTTCAAACATTTTATTTTACGAATAATAAGTTCATGATCTAGGAACTTTTGGAAATTGAGTATTTAATGTATTGAAAATTAAAATGTTTAACTCTTTAATGAATAATTTTCTAATTGAAAATCCTTAAACAGCGCCCTTAGTGGGAAGCAGATCCTCTCCCGTGTCCAGTTTCTCCCGTGAAATCACAACCACTATTTCACCATCTCCACATGCAGTCATAACCAATTGAAGGGCCAGGATGTTCACTGGACAATATCCGGTTAAAAGCTCACCGGAGAGGATCCTTGTCCCCCTTAGAACATAAACAATGAAGACCCTCATTTATAGACAATTAAATGGATATCACGTGTACATATCACTCATTTATACATAATTTTTTAATAATAGCACTTAATAAGCATTTAATCTCTCAAACCCAGCATCTTACATAAATTTTTTAAATTTGACCCACTAATCAATTATCAATAACTTTATATTATTACATTTTCATTTTTTAATACTCACGCCGGTCCTATTTATAAGAAAACTTTGACTTTTTAGATTCGTTGAGTAATTGATGTATCTTGTCTAGAATATAGACCAAATACATCATTTATGCAATGAATCAAAAAAGTCAAATGTTTCTTGTAAATAGGACTTGAGGGAGTATTAAAAAAGTGTGGGTCAGACTTAAGATTGAGGGTCTTAAGTGATACCCCGGGTCTTATAAGACCTAAAAAAAAATTATTTCGAATGGGGTACCTAATAGGTATAGGGTCTTAAATGTTTAAGACACTATCATTGGAGATGGTCTTAGGGCACCCGTCAGCAAGATGCTAAAATAATGTTTCATAATATTTCATTTGTTAAAATTAACTAGTAGTATACCCGTGCTAACGCACGGGTTCAGGTTCGGTAGGAGTTTAATATCTAAATTATTTCATAGAAAATGTAGATAATAATGCATTAATAGCATGTACAAAGATATAGAAATGGATTTTTGATTTAGTGGTCATGAAAATAAGATTGTATTTAATAAATAATGAAGAAAATGTTATAGTAAAGGGAAAAAAACAAATATATTATCAAGACTTGTTTCAGGTTCATATCAGAACAAAGTATGAAAAGGGAAAAAAACTTAAAAATTATATCCTTAGGAACATATGAAATCAGCATATGACACCATGTCTTAAGCTAAAGCAAGAAACACTTGTGTAAATATAACATGTATCACCTTAGCATCAACTATTATCATCTCCAAGTGCTCCTTCTTATCTTTAGCAACAGTCCATTTGTCTTTAACCCTCACAGCTAGTTTTCAAAAATCCTTCTTATTTGTGATAGCAGCAATGGTTTCGAAAGACCTTTCCATTTTGGCTTCAATTCTGCAGAAAATATGGAACATTAATGTATTAGGAACACAAAAAAAACTAAAGATCTGGAAGAAAATGGATAAAGCAGATAGATTATGATAAGAAAAATGAATAAAATTGCAACCTTTGAATTTATCAATACCTGTCAAAGCAAATATAAAGCAGGAAGAACACCGAAGCAAAAGGGAAAAAATTAAAAATTTACCATGCAAAATAGGAGAGAGGATGCAAATGAGTGTATGCAAGAAGGCGAGGTAATGAAAGTCTTGTAGATGTATTATACAACTGATACAGTAGTTTGGTTGATAAGAGTGTAATATGTGATTGATTAGGTATCTGACATATAGAAATTTGATTTAAAAGTACATCTTTAGTTTTCCCTCCGAAACCAAGTTAGTCTGGTATAGTTTGTTTGGATAAGATTGTCTCCTTTTCATGTGTAAAGAAACCAAACTATTGTGTACCTTCCATTAGATGACGCTAAACTTGTTAACAATGATAATTTAGTCACGTAAAGTAATATTAGGACAACATTTACCCCTAAAAAAGTGATTTGTCATTCAAAGAGGAGATGTCATTAAGGAGTTTTCCACATAACAGCATTTTCTTATATTAAGAGAGATTTCTTATTGCCCGGTCTACTACTTAATTAGGATTGGATAAAATGTACTCGACATAGGTGTTAGTCAAGGCGAAGTTAGCCTTTGAGAACCGTTACATGAAGATCGAATGGTTGAGATCATAATACAACTTTTTTTTTTCCGTAATAAAAAATTCTCAAGATCGAACGATCTCGAGCATCCCAACTACATGACTACATCATATTTTTAACTACTTAATCCTAGCTCCACATGTGCAAAAACACATTTGTGTATGATGTAAACTATTTTATATATGTACCATGTTGGGACACAAGAAGAGACAGAAAGATCATCCACATTAGATAAAGAGTAACCATGCAAATGAGTTGGAGAATACACTTTAACACAAAAGTACATTAAATATATAAGTCATCTCATTTATAAAATGTTGAATCTCCACTTTTTAAACAATACTTAATTCACATTTTTATACAACACATCATTAGTCAAAAAAACTCTATAAGACATCACATTAAATATTAAAAATATCAAAATAAAGCATCAGTCACGAAAACTTTCGGTTCGACCGATTTATCACCGAGTCAACCACAAACCCGATCCGACCCAATTACACGACCGAACCGGTTTGCTTAAAACCCTAATTACAACAATCTTCACTCCTTTTCTTCTTCTTCTTCTTCGAAAAACCTCGAAACTCAAGTGGTGGTTACTCCTGCAATGGCGATCGGCGGAAAGAGGAAGCGCAACAATGATTCAGACGGCGAAGATAATTCTTCCAAGAGAAAAACCAGAACGGAGACAGAAACGGAAACGAAGGAACCGTTCCGTCCTTCAATGATTAAGAACAAAGAAAAACGATCTGCAATTCATGCTAAGCTCAAGCATCAGAAGAAGCTTGAGAAACGCGCTAAGTCTAAGGCTCGTGATGCTGCTGTTAAAAGTGCTATTGAGCTTGGTGAAGAGGTTCCCTCTCTCTCTCTCATTGAATCGCTGTTGTTGTTTTGACTGATTGATTTTGATTTTTGATTTCTGTGTTTTGTTTTAGCCTCCGGAGAAGAAGGTGCCGAAGACGATTGAAAATACAAGGGAAGCTGATGAAACTATTTGCAAGCCTGATGATGAAGAGGTTCAGTTTTTTGAATTTTGATTATTTTGACCTAATTTGAATATGATTAGATTAGATTACAATTTTGTGAGTGTAGATATATATTTTGGTTATTGGTATATTCATTTGTTAAACTGTGAGATTAGAATTAGGATTTTGAAAAGAAAAAAAATAAACTATGATATGATGCTAATTCCAGAGTTGCATGAGGTGTCGCTCAGAGGCAATGGTCAGTTAGAGCTTCTGCTTATAAATCTTGTTTTGCACACTTAATCAAACAGTTAGTAGACGAATTTTCACCGACTAACTGGAAGCTGATAAATCAAATTTAGCTAATAAGAAAATGATGGTAGTGGAGATTTCTGTTGAAAAAGAAAGAGTTTCTAAGAGAAATTATATGGATTTGACTATTATAAAATGGGAGATGAACTGATTAGAAGATTTTTAGGTTTTAAAATTGGCATTACAACAGTTAGAGCAACCGTTAGGATTTTATTATCAAAGGGAAATGTTATTGAGTGCCCTTAGAGCACTACTTAACGAAACTTAGTGTGTAGTTGGCTTGGTTTTGCATTGGTCATCCCACACAATTTAGTCATGCATTTTGATTTGGTGAGTGAGTTAGCGAGAAGTAAGAAAATTCAAAAGGGGTTTTGGCTCGTTTGGCAATGACAATTTGGGTTCTTTGGAAGTCTAGAAATGATAGAATTTTAAAAATAAGACAGTTGATGCTAATGAGATGGTCGAGGAGATTAAGGTGTTATCTTGGAGATGTAGTCTTGGTAGATTGAAGATCCCAACTTGTTTGTTCTATGAATGGTATTGGAATCCAATCGTTTATTTAAATAGGTGACGTGTGCTTCGTTTGTGCGAGTTTGTTTCCATCATAGCTGTTGTGTGAGCTGCAGGTCATTGTGATTTCTTGCCTTCTGGTCTGCCTCTGGTGCAGTGGTACTGCTGCTGTTTTGTTTTTGGGTTTTTTGGCTTTTTTTTTTGTGTTGGAATTGTTGGTGTGGGGCTCTGTTGGATACAGCAGTTTGTGTTGTTTTTGTTAGTTCTTGTTGTTTAGAATTTCTGTTGTATAAATCTGCTGTACTGTTGTTTTGTGCGCGCATGTACGGCTTGTGCATGTAGTCGCGTTTAATTGAATTTTGCCATTTAAAAAACAAAAAAAAACAGAAATATTTTGTTGGAAAATAATGTTTTCAATTTTTTGGTAGTTTAATACAAAACTTCTACTTTCTGCTTGCTTAAAGAGTGTCCGTAGGGCACATGTTAGCATGACCCTTTAACTAATTATTTATTTATTTATTTATTATACATATGCATGTAATTTATTTATCACAATTTCGATCATTGATTTTTCGTTGAATAGCTATGCCTGCACTGCACTTTACGCTCTAATGTTCTCCTACACCCATCCCTTTAAGCTTGAAATAACTCTAGATTATATAAACTAGGGAATTTCCACATGAAACAAGAGTAATTCTTGGGTTGAGAGCTAGTTTGTGTCGTATGACTTTCATTTAGTAATTTGAATTCAGTTGCATATTGCAATCTAGTTGAGTCTTTTTTTCCAAAATAAATTCTGTTGACTAAAATCACATTTGTTTGCAGCTATTTGCTGGAAATGATGCTGATGAATTCAGTTCAATATTAAAGCGGCAACAAAGTCCCAAGATATTAATCACCACTTGCCGCTTCAATTCTACGGTATGTTTCCTCTAGTCTGTTGTTTGTATTCTCAAGTTTAAATGTCTTAAATACATTTAAAGCGCATACCCTTGCCTTCTTGATTTGTTTTGGCGTCCTATTTTATACTTTTAAAAGTAAGAGTCGAGTTGGAGGTAATCGTGTCTTTTATATACTAACATGTTTCCATCTGTCTGTTGATTTTTGACTTCATCTGCAGAGGGGGCCTGCTTTAATATCAGAATTGCTTCAGGTTATACCAAATGCACATTACTTCAAGAGAGGAACCTATGATTTAAAAAAGGTGATGGGTGTCTCACTATCTCTTTCACCGTGTGGGTAAAAAGCAGACAGCTTACTTTATTTGAACTTTTCTTTCTGACTACATTTTTGATTGCAGATTGTTGAATATGCAAATAAAAAGGACTTCACTTCTCTTGTAGTTGTACACACCAATCGGAGGGAACCAAGTAGGTGGTGCCTTTGAGTAAAGATCCTACTCATATTTTAAAGATTGTTGATTAAATTGACAAGTTTTTAATTCCTTGCTCCTATTTTTCAGACGCTCTCTTAATTATTGGCTTACCTGAAGGACCTACTGCTCATTTCAAACTCACAAATCTTGTTTTACGCAAGGATATTAAGGTTAGATATTTGTTGTTTATAAATATAACAATGTTATAGAAGTACATCTGATCTCCTCATTGATGTCGGTGTACATTAATCTACATAATTTGATGTAGATGAACATAACACTTCCACTTAAATTCTTAGATAGGAGAAAGAAAACATTTCAAGTCATGTTGCATATCCTGTAAAAAAAAGTCATGTTGCATATCTTTGGAACATTTTTTTTTTGTTCATTTCTTCTTTTTGCTTATTTTTTACTACAAGACATGAATTCTTATATGTCCTGCACCTTGTCTTACCTATTTAGATGAATTCCACCTTTTGATTAGACTTTGAGTTTACTTGTTTTGAGATTATGTTCATTAAAATGATAGATTTAATTTTTTCTGTATTCATTTTGTGTCCCCTTGCAGAATCATGGAGTCCCAACCAGTCACCAGCCTGAGCTTGTGTTGAACAACTTCACAACACGCCTAGGGCATCGAGTTGGAAGGTAACTCTTTTCTCTTATTTTATATCTCATTTGTTGTTGAACATTTATCTATTGCTTGTGCTTTTTTTAAAAATAAAAAAAGTGATATGCCCATGCTAGGTCTGACTGAAATAGTACTGCCTGCCAGTTGTTTTTTAAGCAGCAAGTATTATTATGGAAAGAAACAAGTATGAGTCTAACATCACATTTCCTTTCTTATATTGTTAGTGTCATTTTTCATTTACAAATATCTCTTCTGGTTCACAGTGTTTATATGTAATGATGGGTTTGTATAAGCTATGAAGTGTCATTTAACTCCTTATTTGTTGATTTTGGTTTTAATAGAATGATACAGTCACTTTTCCCCCAAGATCCTGAGTTTAAAGGGCGACGTGTAGTTACCTTCCACAACCAGAGAGACTTCATATTCTTCCGGCATCATCGGTACAATTCTTACAAGCTACTAAATTGCCATTTGTTTCAAATTATTGGTGATTTTTTATATAATGTGTCCAATCACGTGCTTAGGTATATTTTTGAGACCAAAGAAATTAAAAAGATCGAGTCTAAAGGTAAAAATGATGAGGATGGCAAGAGTGAGAAAGTTCCTGACCATAAAACAATTGCCCGTCTTCAGGTTGGTGTCAATTTTATTTTTGCATTTTGTTTACCTTCCATTTTCAAACTCAATGGTCATTGACTAGTCAATGTAAATTCTTGCATTATTTTAATTTCAGAATATTCTCTGCTGCTTTTCATTGTTTTTATTGTGTGGCTAAACATAAGTTATATATAATAGTGGTATGATACATGAAAGTAGTTTCAGTCTCATACAAAGTATTGACTAATAGTCTGGTGATTCAGATCGTCTACTTATGTTATTTAGGATAATATTGTGTTATAACTTGCGTTGAAAGTAGTAGTAAAAGGAAGATAGGAAAGATTCAAGAGAATGATTCTTGAATTGATACCAATGCATTGCAATGCAAACCTCTTTCTTGCCATTATAGCTCAGTGGTAGACTGCTAGTCTTGGTGGAGGTGGATGCAGCATCCTCGGGTTTTGAGTACCTGCAACTCTGAAATTCCAAAACGCTCTAATTTGTTTATAAATCCATCCTCCAGCCTCCCTTTGCTAGTCATTCAGTTATGATGCATTTTCTGTTTTGCCCCTCCTCAATCCTCATATACACTTAATAAATAGGAGGTTTCCTAACAATACTGCTGCAGAAGAGCTGCCTTGCCGTCATGTTTGTTGGAAGGATTCATTAAGGATGGTCTACTTTGAATTTATGTTATTTACATGAAAAAAAAAAATCATGTAAATATGTTATTTACATGGAAAAAAAAATTCATTAAGGATGGTCTACTTTGAATTTGCATTTCTTTTATATTTACCTTAATTGATCAATTGCGTTCTAATGTTACCAAGGATTTAAGTATACCTGATTCCTTCATGTTTTGGCTTAGTATTTCTCCGCATTTTATGTCTATTATTATCATGTCCAAAATTGCCTCACCAATAATTTCCCCTTAAAAATGCAGGAATGTGGCCCTCGTTTCACATTGAAGTTAAAAAGCCTGCAGCATGGAACATTTGACACTAAAGGGGGAGAATACGAGTGGGTTCACAAGGTACTTTACTTGTTAACCAGTATTGCTGTTTTAAATATTAGCTGCCCTGCGAAACATTTCTCCTATATTCTAACGACCTGATTGTCACTTTACTTTCTGTCTTCTTTTCCTTTTAGCCGGAAATGGACACAAGTCGAAGGAGGTTTTTCCTGTGACCTTGTCTTGGAACTTTGCATTTTGGACTGCATTTCTGCTGGAATTTGGCTAATCTGATGAATGTTGGTTATCTTGAAGTTTTGGAATCTTTCAAAATATTTCTATATAATTTTTTGTATTTTTATTTATTATGGAGTTGTAGTCCTACCATCTTTGTACACAACACTGATCAATTTTGACCTCAAATCTATATGTTTGTTGAGAAAGAACTTACATTTTGCTTATAGGCTATATAATTTTAACTTGAGATGGTATGCATCTACCATAGAGATCTCTAAGTTTAATATTTCATTTGTGCACTGATGCTGCTATTCATTTGTGACGAGTTTAGTCGTCATAGAATGAATTGTTTTCACATGAGCTAAAATGTATTGTCCATTCATCATAGTCTACATGAAAGCCTTCAGTGTGATATTATTGGTGTTACCAATAGTCTCTTTGATGCTTTTTTTAATTAATTTCTTTTTACATTTTTACTATTGGTTGAAATTTATTTAGTAGATTTTTACTATTTTAAAGATAATTTCTTCATGTTTAAGAATGTGATCTTATAAATATTGGTCATGACAAACCTTTGGAGTATGTTTGAATTGATTGTATTTAACTAGACTATTCAATTCACTCCATTTTACCTTAAATATAAAAGCTTTTTGTTGATATTTCTTTGGCCCTTTTGATCATACAAATATAAACTCTCATTGTGTTCAATAAATGTTACAAGCACAAACATGATTTTGATGTTTACCAAACTTAATTATTAATATGATTACCGTGTTTAGAAAGAAATGAAAGAGGAGTGGGACAACCTGGACCTTATGAAACAACTTTCTTAAGCTCCCACAGTTAGGTCCACACGGATAAGCTTGAAGTATAGTTTCAAAAATTATGAAACAACAGAGACTTGAACATCGCCGGATATGAATTATGATTGGGTTAAACTGATTAATGACTCGCGCAATGTATGTGTTTGGTTCTCTAAGACACCAAAAATGAATGTTTTAAAATCAGAAGTCATGTGCTCTAAAAAGTTTCCGAGGTTGTTAAACGTCATCTAAAAGACGTTTAATTTCCTATTGTGGCTAATTTAGGCCACTATTTGGGTTTTCTGCGGGTGCAAGGGAGATTATTCATATGATGATTCATTCTTATGCCTCTCTTGGTAAAAATTTCTTCCTTGATGGGTTGCTTCCATGACTTGTTTATTTTTTTTCCTTTTCTTTCATATGTATCAACCAAATAAAATACTGTAAAGAAAATAAATAAAGAACGAATATACCCCTATCTTCACTCAAGACATTAAACCATAAAGTCTACGGGTATGTTTTCTTGTAATATCTTTATCATCATCTATTAATTCATCCTTAAAAGAGTACTCTAAAGTCACACTTAATTTTCATTCACACTTGATTTTCCACATAGTGGGGCTTATAACCCGTCAAGAGCTCTATAGAATAAGTCTTCAAGTTGACATGACTCATGATCCTTTGGACATGCTGAACATTACTCTGAAAATACACTCTTTGGACAATTCTTGAGATGTCAAATGCTCCACCAGATATTATTTTGTAGGTCACACAAAGCCATGTCTTGGATTGGAAAATAAATTGTTAAAAACTTAAGTACCTCATTTCATGTATTAACCTTTAATTGGTTGGAGTCTTCTTTACGCAAGTGGTTTGTATGCACTTGTCTGTCATCTTCTAATATACATGGAGGTGGATTTTAAATCAAAAAAAAAGAAAGGGGACACCGACATATACAATTAATATATACATTTTTAGTTGAAAAAAGGAATATGCATTTGCATAACAATAAAATCATCACATGCATTCTAGGTCACCAGTTATATGAACTAATATCTAATATCTAACTGTTTTTTATATAAAATAAAATAGTCTAGATGTATACTAATTTATGCAAATATTTAGTATAAAATGAGTAAATGATTAATTAATTTGTTTTATACTAATTTATGAACGTACGACACTTATTCTGAAACTTTTTCTTTAAAAATAAGTTTTCCATTTTCATTAATAGGGAGGTAGGGGATCATTATTTTATGAGCAAGGGAGGATTAAAAAACTATCTGACTTTGTTTCTCTTTAAAAAACTGTTTGACTTTGATGTATTGACATATAATATTTCTTTATTTGTTAGTTGGTAAGTTAATGTTTATAATAATCAAAATAATAGAAAATACAATTGTTGTAGTTATTCCCTTGTTGATATGCTGTATATAAATTTTAGGAAGATGTTAAAACCCTTTTAAGAAAATGCTAAAAAATGCTCCTAATACATATAGGCTAAAAAGTTAAATATAAAAAAATCTTATTGGCAAGCATGGTCTCAACTTTTTAAATGTTAATTGTTATCTCTAATATAAAATTATTATTTTCTACTTGTTATTATTTTGCCGACAATTATCAAATTTTAGAATTATTATTATATATGAAAATTAAAATGGTTAAACTAGTGTCGCCCACAATAATAAAAGATAGTTTTATTTTTCTTTTTCCAGCATATGGCATGAGTGATCACACGCTACTGCAACGCTCAAGAAATCCCAACTTGTCTTGTCCTCTCTCTCTCTCTCTCTCTCTCAAAACTACATTATATATCTATCATCATCAAACACAAACCATAGATAATACAACCTACATTTTCTTCCATTACCTAATTACATCAAACCCTTTTTACTGTGGCGAGAATTTTCAGAATGGTAATTCATTCTCTATCTTAAATTTCCATAAAGTTTTCATTTTTTGATGTTGGTTACTAATTAGGGGTTTGAATGGAATTTTAGGTGGTAGCTGCAGGTTCTAAGTTCAGTTTAAGAAGAGGAAACAGTGGTTCGTGTTCTTCTAATAATGTTGTTATTAATGAAGAACTTTCTAGAATTAATAATAAAACTGTTTCTTTTTCTCAAGACCCTTCTTGTGTTTCATTCACTACTTTCAACATCCTTGCTCCTATTTACAAAAGGATTGATCCACAGGTTTTGTTTTCTTCTTTTTACTTGTTGTTATGTTGTCAAACATGTCTTAAAGGGTGTGTTTTTGTAGTGTTTAATCATGTTTTTTATGTTGTGTGTTTTGTTTTTTAACAGAATCAAGGACTTAGAGAAAGTGACTTCAGATCATGTTGGTTAGCTAGGAATCAAAGGATTCTTGATTCATTGCTTTCTGAATCGTCTTCTATTATGTGCTTACAGGTAGCAGATTTTGTCCTTTCTTGACTCATTACTTTCAGAAATTTGAGCAGTGTCTCTTGTAGTTTGTGAAATAGCGGATATAGTGGCGCTTGGCGCCATTTTAGAAAACTGCTATTGTTCTGTGTGTTGTCAAATAACGGCTATAGCGGCGCTCTAGCACCGTAGAGCATAGCAGAATTTGAACAAACCACTATTTTCTGCGATTGACTAGTTATAGTTCAATCTATATCATTCACTGTTTTACTTTTGTCATTCGAGTTGTTACTCACTCCATGTTGTCATTCATGATGTTTGTTTCACTTGTAGGAATTTTGGGTTGGAAATGAAGAACTTGTTCACATGTTTGAGGAGAGACTTGGGGATGCTGGTTATCAACTCTTCAAGCTTGCTCGAACCAACAACCGCGGAGATGGTAAGAATGTGAAAATAACTTTCATCCTACTTCTCATTTAAGCATTTTGGATTTTTAACCAAAGTATGACTTATTAGTGATTAATGCTTCATGCGTTAGTGCGGGAATGTTTTGAATTTTGAGCAAGGTTTTAAATTGCTATTGCAGTCATGGTTCGCTGATATTGCAGCAAATTGAGACAAATATAGTTGACGTGGCCGCATACTGCAATTTAAAACCTTGGTTTCAGTTTTTTCACTTCATGATCTAAAATCTATGTTTCTTGAAGTAATGTTGTTCTATTACTCAAAAGCCCGCATTTATTATGAAGGTTTGCTGACTGCTATACATAAAGAATACTTAAGTATTGTGAATTATCAAGAGTTGCTTTTCAACGATTGCGGTGACCGTGTTGCTCAGTTGTTACATGTTCGATCAGTTAATCCCATTTTACAAAACCAAAAAGACAGTGTTCACCAAGAGTTTCTGATTGTGAATACTCACTTGCTATTTCCTCATGATTCAAGTCTGTGTATAGTGAGATTGGATCAGGTATGTTAATTGCCAGCAATACAAAATCCTTTTTTTTTTTTTCTTTCTTTTTTCTTTCTTTTGTAGCTTTCAATCCTAAAATTTTGCTTTCCATTGCCATCTTGTAGGTTTATCAAATATTAAAATATGTGGAACAGTATCAGAAAGAAAATAGGCTCAAACCAATGCCTATTATACTTTGTGGGTGAGTTTATTGCTGTTTTTCCTGTGATGTTACTATCTATGAAACACTAACATAGACAAGGATACTGCATTGACACTGACTTGTCATGCTGACACATCAACACTGATAATAATTTGGGAAATTGAAATAATTGAATGGTACCACGTGTGCCGGTGTCATGCAAGTGTCGGACACCAACACATGTTGGACACTGGACATGTCTTCAATCTGAAGAGTGTCACTGCTACATAGGTTACTATTATATGTTAAGTTCCTACATTCTATGTTTAGTGCATAGGTTACTATTGCTACTGAATCAAATGTCCTTATAGTGTGAGCTTCGTGTTCTATCTATTGCAGTGACTGGAACGGAAGCAAGCGTGGGCATGTTTACAAGTTCCTAAGGTCACAGGGATTTGTATCATCATATGATATAGCAAATCAATATACTGATAGTTATGCAGATGCACACAAGGTAAATATCTCGCTATTAGTTTATTGTACTTGTGTTTCAATTGTTTAGAGCATAGTGTTAACAGGTTTTTGTTTTGCTTGAATTTCCTATTAAACCAGCAGTGGGTTAGTCACAGAAATCATAGAGGAAATATATGTGGCGTTGACTTCATTTGGCTTTGCAATCCTAACCAAGCGCGTAAGCCTTTGAAAACAAGTTGGTCTGAAGCTGTATTTAGTATACTGAAGGTAGTTGTTACTCACTTACTCACCCAGTTTTATATATTTTTGGTTGTCTTTTCTTTGTATTTTCACTATTTTTAATTGTACTTTGAATGATTAAACATGCAACTTAAATTCTATGAAGCATATGACACACTCACACACATAAGAAATAATGCCCATATATTAGATTTTCATAAAAGATTAATTATCTTACATAAGTGACTTGTTTTTGTTCATTGGCGTGATCTTATAAACATAATATATATAGATGACTCTATATGAAGCAGTGTTGTTAAATAGCAGCTATAGCATTATACCATAGTGTGAGTTGACCAAATTGTTATTGTCCTGCGATATGCTATCTAGTATCTAGTACAAAATGTTGTCAAATAGAGGCTATAGCGATAGCACATTTGCATTGGGGAATTTGAACAAACTACAATTTTTTGCAATCCGTGATTCACAAAATTGATACGAGGTGCTGATAGCCATCCTCTGTTGTTGATTTGAGGTTTTACTGTGGTATTATTGTTTCTAAGTGCCAACATCTCTGCTATTGGGAAGCATAATAAAAATTTCTGGTTAACTTAGAGAGTTATAATGTCCAACTTATCTAGACTGGAACAATTCATTAGTTCCTTGTACTTGATTTTACATGGACCTTCATAATCATAAGACTCCTTTTCTGTTGTGAAGAAGTAATGAGAATATATTTGCAGTATAGATTTTGCTCTGATCTAATGCTATTTCTTTGTTTAATTTTTCCTTTTCCCCCTTTTTCTTGTGGATTTCAGTTCCAGCTTCGAAAGGCGTCATTGTCTGAAGATGATGCATTTACCTTTCTGAAGGGTGACAACTATGCTGATTCTTCTGTGACATATTTTAGTTTTTCTGAAGCCCTCCGTCAGGTACTTCATATCGTCTAATATATAGCGATATAAAATTCCAACGTCAACAGATAACGAGTTTGTAGCTTAATTTACACAATAGCCTCACCATCTTATAACTATCACAGGTAAAGTTATTTGGTGTGCCTTATGGATTATGCTTTCAACAGTTGCAAGATCTATGGAATCAAGCTGATGTAGATGGAAATGGTGTCATCGACTTCGAAGAATTCAAGGTATATATACTGCATGTCTTCACTTTTGTATGACTTCTCCTCATCATTGTATTATGCGCAAATCAAAAATCTGTTCCCACTAAAATTCCGATAGTTTTAACTTGCCTTCTATATGCCCTATGCATTATGCATCGGGCTTGAATGTTAAATTTTTGCAACAAAGATCATTAGTAATACCAACATCTATGACACTTATCTTTTATTGTATAATAATGGTGTGATAATTGACTTTGTGCAGAAAAAGATTTGGAATTCTACATGTTCAGAGCATGTGTCTGAAAATGTCAATGTGTACGTGAAGGATTCTAATACTGAGCAGGAGCAAGAAACCATTGGTTTTAAGGTGAAGAACGCAATGTTGTTTCCGCGTGAAATGGAGAAAGGACTTTGGCCTGAAGATTACTCTCTTTCTGATCATGCTAGGTTAACTGCTGTATTTTCACCGGCAAAGATGTCATGTTCTTCATTATAAGGATTAGAGGTCGCTAATTTGGTTAGCGTCTGGTTTTGATTCCCTTGTGATGGATTATTCGGTCTCTAATAGATGTTTTTCTAGTAGTGATAGGCCATATTGGAACATTTGTTTCTCTTTAAATGTTCACTTTTAGTATAAGTTTGAATATGGGCGTAAAAATGGAAATGAAAAATTTATCGACGAGCCTTCAATACAATTTTACAAACAAAACTAATAATTTTTCATTTTCATTTTTAGCCCTCATACCAAATGTGGCATTAATTTGTCTTGTAAATGATTTTGTGAAGTCAGAGAGTAGTGTATAATTGTAATTAAGGCGACACTTATGGTACACTCGTTTTTTATTGGCGTATCGATGCTTCGTATGTTTCATCTGTTAGATTGGTTTATCAATTTTAGGATTATACCAATCTAACGTCTTAAACATACGCAATATTCGTATACCAATAATACCCGACAGATGCACCATAACTGCCACCCAGTAGTTTTGGTGAGCCCTAGCCATGTTTTTATTTTGGCAGTGGGAGAACAATTCGAAGATACTTTTGCAGTGTCACAAATGGTCATGTTTCTGTCTCATTTATTTTGTTAGCCTAGTAAATATTATTTTTCGAGCAAAATCATGTAATACTGTATGCAGATAAAAGTATACAAAAATGCTTAAAATAATACTGTATGTTTTTTTTTATTATCCTGCATTCATAATATTTATAAGTATTATTATAATTAAATATAAAAAATAAGTAATTATAATTTATGAAAGAATCAGGTAATCTAATCATCTTAAACCAATACATATTAATTTTATTCGTTTTGTATGAATGTTTTAATTTATCATATGAAGCCAAATCAGATATGTACCAGTACATCCTTAAAAAAAGAAGATATGTACCAGTACAATATGCTTTAATTTTTTCCTTTATACTTTTTTTTAACTTAATATACTTATTTGGTCACTATTATAATAAAAAATTTGTCTTAAAGAAAATTATAAGCAATTTTTTTATATTCATTAAACATCTTATTTATTTGGTTTATATTATAAACTAGATACATTAAGTTATTCAATGAACTTGAAAAAGAAATATTTACTAAAAATTGACTAGATATAAACCACCAAATTGGTTTCTATCTTGGTAAGTCGCTCTCAACTTACTTTTCGACTCTATCAATATTTTAAATTAAGTCTTTATATTTGTTAATTATTTTTCAGTTAAGTCTCTCTTTATGTTTTCTTGACATGTTAGATACTAACACATGGGTTTTACAGAGAAACGCTTGACAAAGTTGGAGATTGTTTTGAAGTATTGACGGTGTCAAGATTAAATTGAGAGTGGTCATTTACAAAAGACAACAAAGACCAATTTGATAGTTTACACTACTATTAAGTGACATAGTTTAACCATAAACATTCAAATAACATATTTTGAAGTCTGTTTTTTTTACTAATTTATAAAAGCAAATAGTAACATATAAGATGTTAGATTTATTTCGATAAATATTTTTAAAATATCAAATTTTATAATTTTTATTAATAAATAATTAAAAATATTTTGATCAAAATTATGTATTAATATGTACCGAAACAATTAACGGTGTCACATAATATAAGACAGGCAGAAGTATTAGTTTTCTTAACGATCAATTTACTTGGAATTATAAACCTGCACTGCACCCAATTACAAGGACTAAAAGTCTAAAACTTAAGGCAAATGAAATAAATGTCATAATCTATAATACTACCTTCGTCCCTATATATAAGACCCTTTTGCTAAAATCACGAGAATTAAGAAAGTAAATATTTGTATTAAAGTTGTTTGTAATCACTATTGTTTTTACAATCATATTCTTAAGAGAGATAATTAGTTTATGTTTTCCATATACTATTTATTGTTGATTGAAGAAAAAGATGTATAATAAATAGGAGCATGTATGTAAAAGAATAATTAATGTAGTTGAAAATAACAAATGAGTCTTATAAAAAGGGATAATTTTTTTTAAAGATGGTAGTACTATTCTATATTGTCACGATCTTTTAATCAGTGCCAGCAGCCGTTGGGAATAAGTTTGTATCTTGAAAAAAGAGCTGAAAATCGATTGACTATAAAGTTGGACACAAGAATGAATTACTCTATCGTAGTCAAGTCATTGTGTAACTAACTACGATAGTGGGGAGCATAACAAACACCAAAGTCCAAAATAAAGCAAACTAACAAGCATCTATAAAACGTCAAAGAAATGAATATTCTGCTTTTTGTAGGAAGAGACTCGAGCAAATAATTTGACATGGTAGGCCAAGAATGAATTCTTGGGATCAATAATAATTAATTAATATTAAGGATGTTTAGAGTCTAAGAGTCCGTTTGGTGCACATGATAAAGAGGTATGATATGATTAGAATATCATATTCTGACTCAATCCGTTGTTTAGTGCACCAATATAAAAGTATAAGTTTAACCTGTTTCTAATCCTATCCTATCGAACCTTTGTAATTTTTATCCTTAGTTTTAGGTGGGTTAACAACATGATAGGATAAAACTACATACGCGTGTTTTCTGTATCTTCCAAAACCTTTCTTCAACTCCCACCTGCGGCTATACTACTCCACTGTTTTTTTCTTCTTTCCCACGATAGCCATTATTCTGTTCCACATTATTATTTTCCTCTTCGTTTTTTCTTCAATTTTTTTTTAACAATTCACTTCTTTTGTGAAATCGATCTCTTCTTTTGTTTCAATATTTTTTTCCTAATCTATTTCCTGCTTTTTGTGTTTGGATTTTGTTCAAGACCCAATCTTTTTCCCAATCGATTCACAGTATTATTTTTCATTACTTTTCCTAATCTCTTGTTACAATTGTTATCATGATGATCCACTTTTCGGGCAAAATAAAAAACTAATGATTTGAAGAAGGCAA
>Ga0315915_1001154_pt1 | contig 31139 bp, 10 predicted proteins | sample MpolbnodulesMG_FD_207738 | JGI IMG/M metagenome (GOLD analysis project Ga0315915, IMG submission 207738) | Medicago polymorpha root nodule microbial communities from Los Angeles, California, United States - branched nodules | ecosystem: Host-associated > Plants > Roots > Nodule | place: USA... | reverse complement strand
AAGATGGGGTGCAAAATCGCTCAAAAAAAAAAGAGGGGGTGTAAAATCGCACAATTAGCAAAAGATAGGGGGAAAAAGTGCAATTAAGCCTTATAATAATAATAATCGGAGTTTATATTCTTTAGACACACACATGTAAATAAAAAATATGAAAGAAAAAAAATTATATAATTTATATTTTTAAAATAATTAAATCATATATGAAAGAGGACACATAGAAGGTTATTGAATGAGATATGTAGATGATATTAGATTATTATCTAGCTGTTTTGACATGGAGTACAAATTTCAATTCATTTATGGTAAAGAATGAAAATACGCTTGCTATGGCGCGCGAGATTTCCATAAATGAATTTTGTCTAGTACGACGAGAGTATTCTCTTAGCCATAGCCTCGAAAGTAGGTCGACCTATTAGGGTTGATTAAAGAGCGTTGAATGTGAACAAGACAAGATTTACATGTGTTTGTGTCGATTTGACTTGGGTCAACATGTTGCAAGGTAAGATATGTGTTCGAGGTGTTTGACATAAAATTGAATATGAAGGACTTTGAATTTCTTTGTTGCTTGTGTGTTGATACATTCATATTATAAGAAATTGTGTTGTTTTGGTGATGTCTTTGGATGCCTCTGATTTTGAGAATTTCTCAATCCTAAAATGAAATTTTCTCTCATTCAATTTTGATTCCAACTCGTTTGTTTGATCTAAACTATGTAATAATAAACATTTGTTAGCATTTTTTCATTAATAATCATTTTATCTTACCAATTATACAAGTAAGGAATTTTGATCACTTTATGGAACTTGTGCGAAGGAGAAGACACCTGTACCTTAAGCTCGAAGATTTGAAACAAGAAGGACAAAAACGAGACACTGAATTGTAACTGAAGTGAATATACGTGGGTTAGAATGCTTTTCTTTTAAACAAATCTAATCTAATATACAAGTTTGAAAATTAAGCCTTGAAAGCTTGGGCAAGGGACAAAGTGTCAAAACCAATAAAAAGAAAATTAATATTAAAAAAGAAATGTGAATGTTAACATGCACCTTAAATGACACGTGTTAAAGAACACGTTATAGAAACATATGTATAAAAAGTTGTGCATTAAACTTTTTAAAAATTAAAATATTAAGTCTTAGATTACAAACACATGTTAAAATAACCCAAAAAAGACTTAATTTACTCTAATCAAGTTTTCTCAACAAATGATTAGTCTGTGTTAATTTTGATTCACTATAACAAATGAATTAATTTGTCAAAAATGTCGGAAATTAATTGGAAAAATTAACAAATATTTATTTAAATTGGTTGGTCTAAAAAGCTTTTCTTATAGCACGTATTATGATATTACCAAAATAAACCTTTAAAGAAGTCTTGTGTTTGGATGGTATCACAATGATTTTAATCTAAGTGAACTATCATGATTTTGCAAAACTATATCTTTTGCAAGATCACACTTCACTGTGATTTCGACAAATTTATTCAAGTTTCGTAAAAAATAACATATAAACTATCTCATAGAGAACGAGCTTATAATGAATGACTTATAAAACAACTTATAACTAGCAGCATATACGTTACCTGATTGAATTTGCGGTGTTTAGTAAAATTAGCTGTTGAGTTGGTTTATAAATACGAAATAACAAAAAAAAAATCATTTAATTTTTATTTTTTTATATAAGATTGTATAGATAACATTGACATAAAAATGATAAGTTATAAGTTTTAAGGTATAAACTACTTGAATTAACTTATTACAAACCGCTATAAGCTTATAAAATATACTTATAAACTCGTGAGAAAGTGACAATTACGGAATATGTCCTTTGTAGTCAAATAAACTTATAAAATATAAATTATAAGTTCAAAAACATGCATCATCAAACATACCTTTTATCTTCTTTATTTATAAGACCAACTTAACCTATTCTCACCCTTAATTCGGTGTGTGACATATCAAAAGAGTTTTTAGTCAAAATGATAAAATGCAAAAATGAACCAGTGAAGTTTAACACAACAAATCAAAGAACCATACTCAATTGACGTATACTAGGACGAATAATTGCCAAAATACTAATCATCATACATTCCATAAACTTTTTTGGCACTTAAAAAGGAGAACCCCTTTACTTTTTACAATTGAAATTGGAAATTATGACAGCTGGTTGCATTCCGGAAGCGGCAACCGGAGTACAGATTTAGGTCCTTCCACAAAGAGCGGCACAATTCAATGCAGATATAGAAAAAAGACATAATAACCCCACAGCTATTGCGTAAACAAATATGACAAGGAAGGGCATTAATGAAAAGGAAATACTAAAGTTTAACGCTCCGAATCTCCGACAATTAAACGAGGAATAAGAAGAATTGCGTGGGCCAAATTCAAAATTCGGCGCCCCATACATTTTTGCTACGTTTTCTTGCATGAATTTCGGTTTTATATGAATTTTCCGTTTCAAACAACATTTCCAAGTATCAGAGTTCAAGATTTTGTCACATGAATTTCCTTGGCAACGAATTTCGCGGCACTAATCAAAATGCATGTGAGATGTATGATTAGTTTATCACAATCATGTATATTGTGAGATACTATATGATGGAATTTTTTAGGGGAATTTTTTAACATTATTTAAATATCAATAAAGTTCAAATTACTACTTCAACTAAACCAAATGACTACAATCAGTTATTAACTTAAAATTTTTAAACGTTTTTAACTAAATGTACCTCTTTTTTTTAATTTACATGTTTTAATATATTTTAAATTATTTTAAAATTTATACTAATATCGATTTTTACAAAAATCATATGAAGTTGTTGATGATGACTCAACTTGAAGACTGATGTGCTAGCTTGACCTGATTCATTTTTTTTATTGAGGGCTAAAAAATACCCATAATTTTCATTTCTTTTTTACGGACACTGTGTGCTCAAATATGGACTAATGAGATTATTCATCAGCTATGATCCATTTTGATAGCTCTACAAGAGACAAATTTACAAAGTTTTCAATATATATTTCATTACATTTTTTATGTGTTAACCTTTCGATTTTAATGAAAAATATGAGTCATGATAATTCGGAGTTTGACTGGAAGGTAATCAAAATCTGACAAAAAATTGTTTCATCCAATAATTGAATTCAAATTATCCTGAACGATTTATCATTGATGAAATTTATTAACCACCGGTTTATATTTCGTGGCACTTATTAAATATAATTGACTGAAAACAAGTGATTTTCTCCACTTCATTGTATGTACAGAAGTATTAGGGTTTGATACACGAGACTCGTAATATTTAGACGTCTAAAATGAACAAAGTTGAAGAACCAAATGTTGATAAACTGGCATAGCGCCACTCTTTAATTTAGCAGATATGCACATTTACTTCACTTAGCGAATACAAGTTACTAAGATTGCTGAAATTTGCAGGGCACAATTTCGCTAAGCACAATTTCGCTAAGAGAATATTTCGCTAAGCAAATTTAAGATGGTGTGAAATTGTCACTTATACAGCTGGCAATTGCATCATCTATACAATATATAAAAAAAACTACTCCTTTCAGTACTTTTGGGTTGATTTTTTCTTCTAAAAATACAATCAATTTTCAATACAAATAACACATATAACAAATAGATAAGAATAAATTTAATATTAAAACAAATGTAACAAACACGATATGAATATATATATATATATCTGTGTGTGTGTGTGTGTTTGGTTTTTTTTTTTATCATTTAAAAAGTGCAACAAACTAGATGAGTATATTTATACTTACTTTTTCATTATTCCAATAATACACTCAAATAACTTTCTATAATAAATAGTGTTATTGGTTTCATTAAAATAAAAGAATTTAAATTATATTTTTTTTGTTATATTGTTGGTGTAATTGAAATAGATAATCATGATTAGTTTACTTTGTTATAACTTGAAAATAACAAACATTTTATTTTATAGTTTAATCAAAATCAAAATTTCATAAAAAAACACCGTTCATAATTTTCAAACGTTAGTGCAATAAAAAAAACGGAAAGATCGCTAGTAGTGTATAAAAATAATCCGCTAGGCGAACCTAAAATTTGCAAAATAAATTATCACTTATCCAACCAATATAAAATATAACAACAATTGTCACGTTTCAGAACCATGAGGGAGAGAGCGGCCAAGGGAGAAAAAAATAAGGTTTAAGTAGCTTTGAGAAATTTTCTCACTTAAATATTGTAAGGCTATTATGTGTAGTTAATGTTATTTTTGATAATTTTCGTTTAAAAAGAATTGAAAAAAAAATTCAACACTATTTATAATGATAGACAATTAAGTTGTAGTTAAATATTTTTTTTCAAAGAAAAGTTGTAGTTAAATATATAAGCAATGATTCAAATATGATTTTTACCTACGGATAAATAGACCCTTGCTTATGGACAATTCATAATTGATAGCAAAATTGATGTCTTCCTAACTGTTACCCACGGAAAAATAATATTTAGTGACGAATTTAGTTCATATGCACACGTTTTTATTTTCCTTTTTTAAAAAAAATTGAGGCCCCTCTAAGTGTGAGGCCTTGTGTCAAGGGCTAGTTGCACTTGGCCAGGGTCGGCCCTAGTTAACCCTACCCTAATGCATTTCTTTTGATCTATATGGTTATATGTAATCTTGTTTTTACTATGAGAAATGATACTTGTACAACAATTTTATGACAACCTTTGAATAATTATCTTTCGCTCATAGTCACATGATGTTTTTATCCTTTCTCTTACTTTTTCTCTTCACTGTTTTTAACCAATAAGATGAGAGAAAAACAAGGTTGTCACAAAAGTTATTAAATAAATGTATAAATATCATTGCTCTTTTACTATAGTGATGTTTTGTTCTTGTTAGGAATGTTTTTTTTCTTTCAAACTTATACTTTTGAAATTGACCTTTTAATTTATTAATTGCTTGAAAAATATTTGTTAAATAAAGAATCTTAAATAAATTCATTGGATGTAAGTTGCAAGAAATAGAGCTAGGTTTAGAGTCATAGCATATTATTATTTTCCCCTAAAAGAAAACCTGTAATCATTTTAGTGCTTTAATATAGGTTAACTAACTGAGAAATCAAAAGTTAATTGGTGTGATAGATCTCTTGTTGTTTGTCGGAAAAAAAAATGAGAAATGATATTTGCACAACCATTTTTATATAATTTTTGTACAAATTTCTCTCTCATACTTACATTATCTTCTTATTTTCTCTCTTTCGTTTTCTCTCTCAATTGTTTTTTACCAATGAGAAGAGAAAACAAAAGGTTGTCCCAAAAATTGTATAAAAGAGTTGTTCAAATATCATTAATCAAAAAAAATAATACAAAGGACAACATGTCAACATATATTGTAATTGAAAACATAAATATACAATCAATCACAATGATACATTAGAAAGTGGTTAACAAAATACAATCACAATGCACATCACTTTTATACAAATTATATGCAAACCAACCAAATCCTAATATTTACTTGAAAAGATATTAATTGTTGAACGACATTAATATCACACACATTTTTTGTGGTTACATTAGACAAGTACGGCGTAAACTACTCCCTTTTTATAAGATTAATTTTAAAAAAAATCACGGATAATTATAAAAGTTGTTCTAATGATAAATCTCTCAAATATGTATGTTTTGACAAAAATGTCCTTTGTGTATAGATGCCTGTAATTTTAACCTCTCATGTAGTCAAGTTACTTTGATAATATTGATAAGATCTACTTCATCCGTCACAAATTAAATATCTCTTTTGAATTTTACATATTTATTAAAGAAATTATTAATAACATTTATGTTAATAGTAAAATGTTTATGTTAGTGGAAAAGAATAATAAATTTTGTATTGATATTGTAAAAAGGATAAATAATTTAAGACAAAGAAAAATAGTAAAGAGAACTTATATTTTAAGACATTGCGAGTATGTTTGAAAAAAAAGAGTAATAACTTTATTTAAAAATTTATAAATAATCTTATATTTATAGACAATTTTATTTTAATAAATGGTTTTATAATTAGAGATAGAGAGAGTACAGATCAATAATTCAATAATTTTGTATTAATACAACAAATTTCTTTTGAAAAATGCTAACGAATTCTCTAGAACACTCTTTAAACATCTAAAGTAGCAAAATTTTATAAAAGTTTGTATATTTATGAAATTAAAAATTAAAATATTTAAACTTTTTAAAGAATAATTTACTCATTAAAAATCATTAAAGAGTATCCAGATAACACTCATTAACGAGACTCGATTCATTTTTTTTAGAAGGTGCTGTCTTGTTAATTTGATTTGCCTTGTTTTCTTGTTACATGAATGAATCTCCAAAAGGCCAAAGACAAGGAGAAGTTGCTACTTGGTGCTTGACAGCTGACGTGACATAATGTCTCCTCCATGTCATCACAAAATAGCCGTTGTCCAACTGGACCCCACATACACAAATCCCTGTAATCCAATCTCCCGTTATTCACGGAGTCAAATCACACTCGTCCCCAATCGCCGTCCGCGTTTAGTACCTCTCACGCGTTTCCTTTTCTTAGCATCCCTCCGTCAACAACGCCGTTATCTCCCTTAATTCTTGTGCTGTGTTTTGTTGGCCTGTGACCACTCTTACCTGACCCCACTTCATTATCAAGCGGGGCCCAACTTTCACGCGCAGTAAAGTTAATTGATTAATTCACCTTTTTCTTTTTTAACTAATAAAATCACTTTTTTCTGTCCCGTGAACCTAACTCAGTTGGTATGACAGTACATTATTATATGTAGCGGTCGGAGTTTGAACCCCAGACACCTTATTTATTCACCTTATAAGGTGAATTCTAGCCACTAAGCTACCTGACAAAAAAAAAACACCTTTTTCTTCTTTTTTTCATTACTAAATAAAAACAAAATAAAACATTTGTCGTAGCATAAAAAATTTCTTCATAAAAGAAAAACACAAATCCCTCTATTCCAAAATAAATGTGGTCTTACCATAGTTTTTTCTTTATAGAAAATTAAGTCTCACTTTACTCTTTCAATACAAGACTTAGTTGATTAATTCCAAGTTCAACTCTACCTTAATTTTGTGTAAGCCACTTTCAAGTAATTATTCCAATGTAGTAGTACTATTTTTTTTTTACAATGTAGTGGTACTATCTCACTATGCATTTTACCAATTATTAATAGCCAATAATTTATAGGAACAAACTATAAATGTATGGTCTAATGGTAAGAAAATACTACTATAGAAAAATATTATTGTGTCCTTGAGACACAAATTAATGAATCAAATGTAGAAAGTTTGTTGGATTGTTCCTTTGACTTCTTAACATATGTCATAAAGACATAAATTAACATTATCCATAATTTTAGATAATATTTTTTTCTTCTCAAAAAAAAAAACATTATCCTAAATTTTATTTTAGACTCAAAATTTACCCATGCGATCACTAATGTTTTTGAAGGACAACAAATGTAAATTTCTTTGTAAATGGTTTTCGAACCTCCACACACACACACTATTTTTTATTATCAAAAACAAAGGAAGATAATAAGAACAATTTCTTAACTTGTTATTTATTTCGCTCATTTATTAATATCTTAATTATACGCAACAATCTTAAACGACATCTCTTTTTGAACAAAGATAGTATAACACGCTTTTCATCTTTTCCTCTGTTGTGTGATTTATTTTTGAATTTGGAGAGAAAATGAGGAGAGAATTTGGAAAATGAGAAGAAGTAAATGGAAGTAGTACAAGCTAGACTTTGAGAGACAAGAACTCTCACATTTTATTTTTCTTGGGAAATGTTAATTTGATCCCACATGGCATATGTTAAGGAGCTTAAAGTAAAAATTTTGTTTAGAAAATTGTGCTAATGTAATCTTTTAAAGATTGAAAATTAATGTTTTGTAATGAATATTTACTATTTTTTGGAATTCTTAACATGTACCTTAATAACGCAAGTTAACATGACCCATTTTTTTTTTATAATTTTGTAAGCTCGAAAATTGCATTGGAGAAAGATTTTAAAGGGTTGATATGAATTCTTAAAATTTAACCTATCTTTTTATAATATTTATAAAATTGAAAATATACTCATATAAGCATTAAATTATCATTTTTTTAAAAAAAAATACTCTTTTGAAAATGTGAAAGGTGTCTTCATTTTTTGCTATATTTTTCATGTCCAAAGCCCGCACTTCCACTCCCCCGTCCTCCAAAGGCTTTGTGTTGAAAATTTGAAGGGGATGACTCTTGGGGGAGGGGAGTAGAGTTTTTTTTAAATTTTTTTTTTAGAAATATTCTATATTCTTTTAAGGGTTTGTCTAACATGTGCAATATTGCACAAGTTAAAACAACTAATAGTAGTAACTTTTTCTTGGAAACAACAATTATTTAATCAAAAATTTTATATTTAATATTAAATGTACAAGTTTCAATACAAATTTTTTATTTTAAACTTCTTAACATGTGCAAATTTGCACATGATAGAAAAACCCTTCATTTAAAAGAATGATATATGAATGTTTATAACAAGGGAAATGCTAACCAGTGCCCTCAGGGCAATGGTTAAGGAAGCAAATATAGTAATCTCGTATTGAAACTTGTGCATTCAACTCCTCAAAAGTCTAAAAAGTGGTATTTTCAACTTAAATCTTTCTTCTTTTGATTTCCTTAACCATTGTCCTGAGGGTACTGGTTAGCATAACCCTTATAACAGTATAAACACCCATCTCACAATATTTGTTTCTTTAGCATTTTTTCTTTTTCCCGAAATAATTGTCACTTTTTTAATATCAATGCAACATTTATTACTTTTTTCCATTGTTATACATTATTTAATGGAATTTCATTCGACTTAGCTATTCAACTAACTACAATTAACAAGGGTATTTTATTAAATGATATTAATTTTACCATTGAAATCAACACAATTAATCATTTCCTTAATAATCGTGCACAAACCTTAAACGACTATAATTTAGAGACAGAAAGAGTATAACTTGGGAAACAGATTTCCTGCTGTAACAGCAGGTTGGTGCAAAGCATGTCAGCCGTTCGATCACAATTGTACGGCTAAGATCATTTTATTAAAAAGACACAACTTTTAATCTTAACCGTTCAATCTCAAACGAACGGTCGAGATCTAAAACTGCGTGTAGTTATTACAGCACCAAATCCAGATCCTATAATTTGGGGGTATTTTGAGCAGTGGCGTTGCCAGGACCCTGATTCAGGGGATGTAAATTTATTTATTTTTGTTGACATTGACATAATGATAAATGCCACATAAAAATCCATACACAAAGAGGATATAAATGGTTAAATTAGGGCTTAAACACGAATAACCACAAAGAACGTGTAGCTTAATAATCTTGACATTGATGGTTAAATCAGGCTCTAACATATGAGTGTAAACATTTTTTTTTGTCAAGTTTTAATGACTAGAAATCCGCTTCTAAAAGTGAATAAGTGAAGAATCTGAGGTTCGAACCTCAAACCATGCATACTGCTATACTTCTATCAGCTGACTTAAATTGACTGAGTAAACTTTTTAACATCAATTAATAAATATTTTAATGTATATAAATTAAAACATACATATTTAAATTATGAAATTTTAGTATATGTTTATTAAATTAGCTAGAACATTTTTTTAAAAGGAAAACTATGTAGAATTTGAATTATATATGTATGTCAAATTGCGATAACCTTAGAATAGAATCATTTTTACAATTTTATAATAATAATCTAATAACATGCAAATAATGCACAACTCTCAATTCATTCGGGTCAAATAAAATGTAATGCAAGGCAAAAAAAAATCATTTACATAGTTCAACTAGAGAGCAAAGATAGAGGGTTCATAGTTAAATTTTCAGGGGGTTCATTCAAGAAAAAGTAAGAAAATTAGGTGTAAATATAAAATTTGAGGGGATGCAGCTGCATCCCCTGGGCCCAAATGGGTCCGCCACTGATTTTGAGTCCTTCAAATTAGAAGAATTTGAGTTATGAAGAAAAATAAATCTCCCAAAGCCATTCCATTCCAAAGTCTTTTGAATTTGATTCTTCCATTTGCTATTTTTTTTCTTTTCCTTATAAAGTCATCCAATCTCAAATCTCGTAAAAGTCTTAAAAAACACACATTTTATGGTAAAGAGAAAGGAACCAGCTGAAAACGGTGTTGCATCGGGCTATTTTTGTTGAGCGCAATTTAGAACTGGCAAGTACGAAATCTCTAACATACGCGTAAAGTGAACCCTTTCGGGAAAATCACATGGAGACGGGGAATATTAATTTTGAAAGACACTGGATCCCAAGGTGCACGACATGCACGTGAATTTTGATTGAAATCTCGAGGGTGACAATCTCTGCCGTTAATTTTCTTACCAAGATCATTTATCAATGGTTCTCTTGCAATGCATGTTGGATTAAGTAGGTGAGATGAATTTGTTACAGAAATTGAAGACACATTAATGTTATTGACTTGTAAATAGTGGCGTGGACTCTCTGAAATATTCCTACCAGTAAGTTACACATATCGTACTCTATTTGAACCGTTACCGTTGAAGAATTTTATTAAGGGCAGTCCTTTCAAATCCTATTAAAATTATGATGGGAAGTATTCTGTTGAAAATGCATGACTCAAGTTGACTTTAATCACTAGTATAGTACGGAGAGGTTGAACTATGAAGATGTTAAGCGTGAGGAGGAACTCAAGTCCAGTCCAGGTGGTTAAGGGACTACAACTCGCATTAGAATATCTTAAATTAGCAGTGGTACTTTTTTTTTGGTTTCACGATAACTGTTGTTAGGACCGGCCAATTTATATAGAAGGTCATGATCAAATATTTTATCTGTCTCAAAATATAAATAAAAACGAGTCATCATAAATGAGCGTATTTGATATAAATTTTGAACTAAATACATTAATTTAAAGTAATTGATTGAGTTGAGGCAACTAATTTGTTTGTATAATATAAAGTTTGTTACTATTTTTTTAAATTAGATTCAAAAATCAACAAAATATTTTTATTTTTGTAATACTCAATATATGCATGATATGGATACATCATATATTAACTTGTGCTCCTTCTGATTTTGGTTTCTTCAAAAACAAACTTGTGCTCCTTCTCATAATGTTTTCTTCAAAAATATACTAATTTGTAATTAGATTAAATTGCACCATTTCAGACTTGTATTTATGTCCGTTTTTACTTATATTTAACCAATAAATTAAGCACATTGCTATTAAAAAGAATTTGATTAACAATCTTTGTACAAGATGGGTGTCTAGTTCTTCAAGATCAATATAATTGCAGCTATCCTTCGTCACATTATTTATTGACGACATGTCTAATGCATTAGAGATAGCTCCAACTCATATGCCAGGTCAGTGCGTTTTGAGCTGTAATAGTCTGTAGTTTGTGGCCCACTATTCTTGCTTATATCCCAAGTTAAATGATTGATTGTGCATATACATATATGGAGCTCAATACATGTATAAATATAACAAGAAAGTTAACGGGCTGTTTTCTTGTCTAACATGAAGACATATGAAACAGTTTGGACAACAATAACTATTGAAAATGAGATCCTTTGGTAGGGTTATAATTAAGAAGAATAATGGCATTGTTGCACTTTGGTTTGGTGGGGTTAATGTGTGATAAAACATAGTATATTTCTACCTTGATTGGTTTGGGTCCTATGTCCATATAAGGAAGGGTCTTATCTGCTGCGTCGACATATTGTAGTTTCAATCCAAAAAATGCTGAGTGGCTAAAATTGGGCAATTGGGATTTGGGGATCCCAATTCTCATTTTCTTTTTCTTTCTTTTTTATGAAAAGTCCCAAGTCTCGTTTCTTCACGAGGGAATGAGATAATTTATTTACTTTTTTTTTTGTTGTAATTATTGAATTTTAAAAGATAATATAAGATATATTATTATTAAAAACATTGATACTAATATTTAAAAAAGAAACATTGATATTAATGCTTTTTCAAAAAAATTACATCGATACCAATGATAATATTTTGCAACCATTTTAAGTGAGATTTGAACCATGTTCGTTAAACTTTCAAAATCAATTCTTTGTCTTCGAACTCTCACCTCATGCATTTTCTATTTGCATTTTATAAAAAAACATTTCGTTTGTCAAAAAAAAAAAAATTTCTATAATTAAAAATAAAATTATAGCGACGCTTGCATCCATATATTAAATGCATTTTATTGATGTGTATTACAAGTTTGTGTACCAAGCCAAATCCAGATCCAACAATAGTAACTTTACCTTAAAGCAAATATTGAGAAATTAGAAAATAGTTAAATAAGTTTTTGCTCCTTTTAAATATTTTATATTTGGCCTGTAGCCCTTTTAAATTCTTTTACCAAGATTTAGTTATCCAAATATTTGTGTTTGGAGGTGCGATCATACCAGCACTAATGCACCGAATTCCATCAGAACTTCGCAGTTAAGCGTGTTTGGGCGATGGTAGTACTAGGATGAGTGACCTCCTAGGAAGTCATTGTGTTGCACATCTCCCACCCTTTTCACTACCAAACGAAAAAGTTATCCAAATATATTTTGTCACGATTTTTGGTCCCGTCAAATCTAGATCCAACAATAGTTACTTTACCTTAAAGCAAATATCGAGAAATTAGAAAACAGTTAAATAAGTTTTTCCTCTTTATAAATAACTCAAATTTCGTTCTTAATCTCTCTAAATATTTTTTTCACCAAGTTTTAATCATTCAAATATTTTTTGTTACAATTTTAGTCCTTGTTTTTAAGTCAATTCATGTCTACCATTCACATTTTTAAAAGAATCTTTACATAGATGTTTAGAATACTATAGCAATCTCTCCCACAAAATTTTAGAATTTTTCAACAAAATATAAATTTTAAACGCTAAAAACTGAAATTCATATTTAATTAATTCCATTAGCATACAACATCTCAAAGCTTAATGCTGAATTAAATCAAGGGATAAGTTAGCCATTTAAATAGTTAAATCCTACTTGAAAAGCAGCATTAACATAACCATAATGGTTGTGGTCGTACTTCAAATATTTTTGTAGTGTTACTGGGTCCTTGGCAAGGCCAGCAATGTCTAAGCCATAAGAATCCTGTTCTTCTCCCAGCACAAAACACTCGCGCCCAACTGAAATTATCAATTTACTCCTGCGTTACTTAACTCACGCAAGTGTTAATTTCCAGCGTGAGTTAACTCACGCAAGTGTTAACTCCAGCGTGAGTTAAGTTGCGCAGCACATGTTAAGATGCGCAGATTTTAACACTTGCGTTACGTAACTAACTCAGGAGTATTTTTGGTATTTCAGTTGGGTGCGAGTAAAATGTGTTTGGAGAAGAGCAAAATTCAAGCCATAATCTCCATGCAGTTCCCCATGAGATATGATTGCTAGCCATATGAAATAGGACCAACCCAACGGGCCAAACGTTTCCATACGTGCTGAATGGTTCTTAACTACTGCTAGGCGAAGTTATTTTCGAAAGTTTGAAGTGCTTGTGATCGCTCTTTAGAATCCTTTGATTGTTGAAGTGCTTGTGAGCAATCAAAGGAGTCTAAAGAGTGATTTTCGTCCTCCTTTTTTTGGTTTAGAAACGAACAAATAAAGCCCAAAAGATATGCTTTTGTTTTGTTTTATTTGTTACTGACACCACAAATTTCTTAATCCATACCAACGATACTCTTTGTTTTTTGACCGGGCTTCTTTTCTAAACCTATCAAATCAACTTTGAATACTTGTAAGTTGTAACTGAAGAAGGAATGAAGAGTTTCCGATAGAAAAAAGGAACTTAAGTGTGAAGTAACTGAGACTCTGGGAGATCAAGGAATATAGTTAGAAGTTAGAAGCAAAAAGTTACAACGAGAAAATGAGAACAAGAAGTATCATTTTAGATTTTTAGCAGATATATATCCTAATCTTAGTTCTGATTACTAAGTGCTTGAGACTTGGGTGAACAAAAACTCTTAAGTAATTAGATTAGATTTGATTCCAAGTGGGAATTAAAATTGAGGGTATATACCCGGGTTTAACCTAGACTTCAAACTTTTAGTTCAAATCAATTGAGTTATCTAATCCTTAGCTCAAATAAGTTGAGGTACCCAACTCTCAGATAAAGTGTTAGATTATCATGTCAAGTTCAATAACATTTTTTTCTATACATATTTTAAATATCTGATTGTTGAATTAAAGGTTTAAAATATATAAGTCATCTCTATACGTAAATATAAAAACATTTGGTTTGTTATTGAGTTGCATCAAAGAAAAATGATGACACTGTCAAAAAAATTATAATAATTTCATAAATTGTGGTAAATAAAGGGTCACATATGGAACATTTTGGATTTCATATAGAACATTTTGTAATTTGCTCAAGTTATTTATGTTGATTTAATTTAAAAGATTACTATACAAATTTATTTAAAATTTACACATGATTTATAGTATTGTACTATTGTTTAAGGCTCTTTGACAATGTATATATACAAGGTAAGATACATAAAATACACATTAATTAAAACAGCCATTACATAAGAATATATACTTTAGATACAGCTATATGGTTGGCTTATTTTATTGTAAGACAAAGATGCTTACTAAAGATCAAAGTTTCTTCTTCATTCAAAATTCCAAAACCAAGAGATCAAGCAATTCTCTCTTTTATGAACTTTATCAAAAGGAAAACTCTTATAAAGACTGAACCACAGAAGAATGACACCACTCAGAAGCACCAAAAACTTTTTTGTCATAACAAGTTCCCTATAGCTAGCTTTTGCATTTATCTCTTCTGTCACCTCGTATACTGTAGTAACCAGCAAGATGCGTTCTTATAGTACCTCAATTTTGGCTCACTTGTTTGGCATCATTGCCCTCATCCTTATGCTTGTTTGGTTGCTGCATTACCGTGAGGGCATTGAATATGACTCTGGAAATCCTCTTCGTGTTTTTAATGTATGTTTCTTGTGTTTTTCTTTTTTAATTGATTGTTTATACTTAACAATTGGTCACATTCTACTTTATCTGATTTTTTCTCCATTATGCAGGTTCACCCTTTTCTGATGTTCTTTGGGTTCATTTTCCTTGTTGGTCAAGGTATATATATTTTACTTCAAGTTTTAAGATATGTACTCCAACGTGGATCAATACTTAAAAATCACATAAATCATAAAGGGCAGTTGCATCGCATTTTAAAAGTAAACTTTACGATCATATTTAAACTTGAGACATTGATAAAACTAAGAAAACAAATATGAATTGAGTTTTAATGCATACATATATGTTTTATCTTGTTTTGTCAAATTAACATCAATCATACCACATGTTATAACAAGAAGAACCATAAACTTCTACTTTCAAAGTGTAACATCACGGATAGCACTTGTGTACCATAATGGTATATATCATTGCCCAATTAGAATGTGCCACGTGGCACATCCTTTAAAAAAATACATCAAATAAAGCATTTATAAAGTAACATTGATAGGTGACACACTCTAATTGGCCAATGGTATATACCATTGGTACCTCAATGGTACACAAGTGGAATCCGTAACATCACTCACGATTGAAGTTTTCAAATGATTTTGAAGTATTGGTCTATATAGTTACTATGGCGGTCCACCGTAGAACTTGCATATTTCTTACTATCAAGTTCCTTATATTTTAAAGCTAATAAAAACAATTTTTTAGAAGTGGTTTTAGTTTGAGTGAACATTTTTTATTATTTTTTAACTACTTTTACTACAAATTGCAAAATCGTGTCAATTTTTACTCTATTTTTTGTTTTTAAATATTTATATTTTTTTATTGCTTCATGTACAAATATTTGAAAATAAGAAACAAAATAAAAATTGGCAATGTTTTCTCAAACCAAATACTATTAGTAAACAGAAATAGCAGCCTCAGATACCAATTACTCGACTGATTAAATTGGTGTTTGTTTACTTTGAGCAGCAATAATGTCTTACCACACAGTACCAGGCACACATGAAACACAGAAGATTGTTCACATGACACTTCATTTCATTGCCATAGTTCTTGGAATTGTTGGTATATGTGCCGTTTTCAAGTTCCATGATATGGTGAACTTGGTTGATGTTTACAGCCTCCATTCATGGATTGGCCTTGGCACCTTTTGCTTGTTTGGCTTGCAGGTACAATCTTATCCCAATAACATTTAAATTTAACCAAAAGCATGGCTTTGAACAAAAGTTTTACACAAAACGTTTAATAAACATTTTATGGTATAAGCAAGTATTTGTATACTAAATATTAAAGAAAATATTACAGCGCGCCACTGTTCCAATGACATTAGTACCTATCAATAACAATGCCACAATAATATATTAGGTTTTTATATTAAGTTTAATTATTTTTTTACGAATCGTACGGGTGTCACTCTTTATAAACTATTTTTGCAGTGGCTTTTTGGACTGACGTTCATGTTTCAAGGATCAAGACAATCAAGGGCTGCAATGGCTTCATGGCACATAGCTGGTGGTAGAGCGCTATTTTACATGGCAATTTGTGCTGCACTAACAGGTTTGATGGAAAGGTCTGCTATGTTAAAACTAATTCCACACCAAAGAGAATCTCATCTGATCAATTTTACTGGTCTAGCAATTCTCTTGTTTGGAGTTTTTGTGGATATGACAGTTGGTTTGGCCCATCTTGGTTAAGTGAATTGCATTTCTCAACTCAGATACAGGTGAAGAATCTTCAAGAGGATTGGATTGGTTCATTATTTTTTACATATGTATACATATATATTTTAAATTTTGTGGCTTTTGTAATTGGGTTGTTCATTAAAATGAAATGGTTTGTATAATATTTTCTTAATTTCATTTGACTTGTGTGAGATATAAGTTGATTAATTCATGTGGTTTGCTTCATATTCGTAATACAAATTGAAATATTGTATTTACTGCAAACTAGACTTTATTCACATAAAATTCTCCAAATTACAAAACACATTACATGATTTCGTTCTCATTATTACGCACACAACACATACACATTAGAATAAAGCAAAGATTAGAACGCCATTCTAACACAAAACTCGTTTTTTATTTAACCAGAGATATCAATGGTTTTAACTTCAGGCTTCTTAACCGCTTCCTTAGGCACAGTTACAGTGAGAACACCATTTTCCATTGCAGCTTTCACCTTATCTATTTTAGCATTCTCAGGCAATCTAAACCTCCTCATAAACTTCCCACTGCTACGCTCCACGCGATGCCATTGATCGTTCTTATCTTCTTTCTCAACGCTTCTCTCTCCGCTTATCTGCAGAATCCTATCATCCTCAACCTCTACCTTCACTTCCTCCTTCTTCAGTCCTGGAAGATCCACCTTGAACACATGCGCTTCTGGAGTCTCCTTCCAGTCCACACGCGTGCTTGTGTATGCTGAATTTTCCTGGAAGGAAGATGAAAGTGAATTGGGGAATGGAAGATCCTTGAATGGATCCCAAACGTCGAGGGAGAATGGATCGAAAACGTTGCTCCTTCGACCACTGAAGAAACTTGGAATCAGCGACATTTTTTATGTAATTTCTTGGATGATGTTTTGATTGGATATGCGATTGATTTGATGATTTGCTAGATGATACGTGATGAGCTATTTAAAGGAATTATAGGAAGAAGCCAGTGTTCGCTAGAAAATTCGAAAACTGTCTGGCTGTTTCCGCGCCAAATGTGAAAGCGGAGAATGTTCTAGTTTTTTCTGTTTGGGGGGATATAAACGCGGAATAGAACGTTCTAGAGATCTTCATATGAAATCAATCACCATGACCAGTTTGGGTTTGGGCTTTGATGATTCGGACTTGGGCTAAAAAGAATGCTCTACTTAGGCGCGCAAAATTGCTCTTTAGGAACCTATTTTTGTTCTCACACATTCCGAACTGATCAAAATGCCTGACAATTAATTATCGTTCGTTGATAAACAATAGTTAATTACTGTTCCAGAAATGCCACTTAATTGTCATTTATAGTAACTACAGTTAACTGTGACTTACAGAAAAAAATAGTCTTCGGAATTGAAATGTACAACAAAAACACAAAATAATTAGTCTAAACACCTGTCATTCATAAACATTATTCAACAAGCAACCTTGTTAAGAAAAAGTATCAAATAGTAATTTATCCAACAACATTCATCTCTCATAATTTCACAAATACATCATCATTCATAAATCAAAAACATTACACAGTTCAACATCACATCAATGGTACACAAACAAACAAAATTCACCAATAATTCATCATTACAAATATGTCATATTACATCAAATAACTTAAAACTCCGCAACATGACACCAAATCTCTACTGACAATTTGAGCCCATGCAGTTCGAACAAACTTAAAAGATATAACTTATTATCTTCAACCTTCCATAAAAAACATGGATACTATACCGTCATCGTCCTTAAGCATCTCAGATAATAAGCAATAGTTCATTTGTCGTTGTCATCATCCATATCTTTGAGTAGTACATGTACATCAACATGACAGGTGGTTTGATTTACAACACTAATATGAACAAAGTATTTGTTAAGTTGCGTCTTTAACACATCCAACTTGTCTTTGGGGATCAAAAAAATTTTAACCGTATTCTTGAAAGCTTTATATCAAACATGACCTTCGACTTTTCCTTCCTGAGACAGATTCACTTGAGAGAAGTAGGTACTTGATAAAATATCATAATAAAATGAAATGAAATAATAGATAAAATGAATTGTAGATTACCTTGAGACATATATTTATATAAAACCTGGTGCAATATTATCCACATAAATTGTCGGTGCTTTGTTCACTACTAAAATGTAAAAGACATATGTATATATAATGTTAGTGATATATCGGGGAAAAAAATTAGCTTAGTATTTCCTATCTTAAATTTATAATGTTTTTCTTATGTATTTTTTTAATAAATAAAAATTTATAGCAATATCTATAAAAATAATTTAGAGTCTTACCAATGAGTGTCCTAAGAATACTCTTTAAGGATTCCTAATTAAAAAACTATTCATTGCAAATGTCCTATACTTCAATTTTCGAAGCATTGGATATACGTCTCTATAAAAACTTACTATCTAAATCTTTAAAGAGTGCCCTTAAGATACTCATTAGTATAATGTTTTTTTTTTCATTCTGTGGTTAGGTTGGTAATATGTGGCTCTACTAATATAGTAGTTAATGCATTGAAATAGTGTAATTAATTTATAAAACATCAAAAACAGTTTCCTTTTATGGTAATAATTTCCTTTTTTGGTATGCTTAACTAGTGTCCGATGGCACCGATTAGTATGACCCATACTTTTATTCATAGGCTTGTCTTATTGGTTTATTGCAAGTTGGATAGCTGATGATGTAGGATTTCCTGATCCCTCATAGATTATGCTTTTGTTATTTGGATCAAAATTAGTGAAAGTTGAAATTCAAAGAGGGTGGATTATGGGATACTTTAGTTCAAGAGTAGTAAAATAGACAACACCATTAATAATAATAGGGGAAGTTAAGATTGGGGAAATGGACATGTATTGTGTTTGGTGTTGCAAAGATTGTTGGTGAGAACTAAGGTTCAGCTGAAGTTTGCATACTGCAAGAGTCGAACTACTTTATGCGCTTCTTAGGCAGTCATTGTTTACTAAGCATTCATTACTTTTCTTTTTGTTTACAAAAAATTATCAGTTTATTTTCACATTAAGCAAAAGACAAAAAAAATTCTAGAATAAAACCATAGGAATGAGTCTCATTGTATATTTTAAGCTGGCTAGCTCAATGACATGCTGCTAAAATACTCATGACATAATGTAGATAAGCTTGACCTTTTTGAAAGCATACTCTGTCTGAAAGTCTCCTCAAAGGTTACATATGTCCTATTGTAATGTAAGTTCAAGGACTGAAAGACCAATAAAGATATTTTCTATGCATATAAAAGAGTATGTGATTTTTGAAAATTCTTGTTAGGATCCAAAATCATTAGTATGTCGAGAAGTTTGGTTTATTTCCACTGATTTGTAATTTGGGCAAAAAAATTTATATCTCCTCTGTCCTGTCACATTAGTATTCTAAATATCATTACCATCTGACTTATACATTCAGGTAAAAACGACTATTTTGAAAATTTTCAATGGACTAAATAAAATTTTATTTGTTTTTGTATCACAAATATTCTCAGCTATACGATTAGCTGGGAAATTGAAATATTATATTTACCGCAATTACAGAAGTCATAAAATTCTCGAAATTACAGAAGTCATTACATGATTTTACTCATTCATTGTCTTTATTACACACACACACACAAAATCGACACACCTTGCAAAATAACAAAGAACAACATTAACACAGAACTCTTTTTGTGTTTAACCAGAGATATCAATGGTCTTAACTTCAGGTTTCTTAACCTCTTCCTTAGGAACTGTTACAATGAGAACACCATTCTCCATTGCAGCTTTCACTTGATCCATTTTAGCATTCTCAGGCAATCTAAACCTCCTCATAAACTTCCCACTGCTACACTCCACGCGATGCCATTGATCGTTCTTGTCTTCTTTCTCATCGCTTCTCTCTCCACTTATCTGCAGAACTCTATCATCTTCAATCTCTACCTTCACTTCCTCCTTCTTCATTCCTGGAAGATCTGCCTTGAACACGTGCGCTTCTGGAGTCTCCTTCCAGTCAACACGTGTGCTCGCAAATGCTGAGGAAAGTGAATTGGGGAATGGAAGATCCTTGAATGGATCCCAAACGTCAAGTGAGAATGGATCGAAAACGTTGCTCCTTCTGCCTCTGCCACCAAAGAAACTTGGAATCAGCGACATTTTTCTTTCTCTTAACTTAAACTTCTTGGATGTATGTGATGTTTTGAATAATGCTTTGATGATATGATTTGTTTGTTATGAATCTTGTTTTGTTGTTTTGTGATTTGAATTACTTTGATGGTTTGCAAGAGGATACGTGATGAGTTATTTAAAGTGAATAGAGGAGGAAGGCAGTTTATGCTAGAAAATTCGTTGTTTCCGCGCCAAAGGCGGGAGAATGTTCACGATTTTCTGTTCGGGGATAAACGATAAATAGATAGATAGTTCTGGAGATTTTCTATGAAATCAATCACCATGAGATTGGGTTTGGGCTTTGAGGACCACATGATTTGAATTTGGGTTAAAACAAATGTTATGCCATGATTGCTCAGTATACCCCCAAACTACACAACAGATCAGGTCGCAACTCCCAATCTATTTTCAAAAGTTTGAACAACTTTCAAAGGCCTATTAAGCAACTACCATATTATGCTACATCTATTTGAATCTGCAGTGAAAAAGTTAGTTTTAAATGAATTGATTTTTCTTCAATATTAGTTGAATGTAAGGTAGTGTATATGTATGAATACATTTATCATTTGTTCAAAAAAAATGAATACATTTATCAACATGTTGATCAATAAGTTTCAATATAAATATTACATTAAGACTCAAAAGCTGCACATCATAGTTTCAAACTAAAATCAATTATGTAGTCAAAATCAATTATGTTAATCAACAACTAAACATATCAAAATTAATTTTATATATCAAAAGTTAAATTTGAAATGGCAAAATTTATTAAAAGTCTAGTATGCTCAAGACAAACAAAGACGGACAATACAAAAACTAAAAAATAAGGCGTCGATATAGGTAGAACACCAATAAAAAACACACCCCACCTAACCAAGACTTACTGTCAAAACCCCCGCAAGAAAACAACCACCAAACCCAACTTCATCATCCAAACCAAACTCCATCGCGAACGACCACTGAAAACAAAATCCATAAAACCCATCGTCCGTTACTCACCTCAAAAAAACCTCCGAAAACCAAAAATGCTTTCTTTCTTAATAATGCAGTTGTTTTTCCAAATAATGTATATAATTTTCATAAGTCAATGTCATTGGTTAGAAGTCTGAAATTGATACAGTTAGTTTATTTTCACAGTAATGAGAACTTAAATCACAGATTAATCTATAGTTCTGGTTTGTGATTTTGTTGCTCTTAATAAAATTAACTTGGTATCAATTTAATTTCATTTAGAGCAAGAAAATAGACAACAACGTTAATAGGAAATAATAGGGGAAATTAAGATTGGGGAACTGCAAAGGTCATTATTGAGGACTATAAGGTTCAGCTGAAGTTTGCAAAAATTATTACTAGTAGTTTAAAAAAATGTAAGAATAAAAACATAGGAATGAGTCTCATTGTATATTTTAAGCTAGTTAGCTCAATGATGTGTTGCTAAACAACTTATATGACATAATGTACATAAGCTTGACCTTTTTGAAAGCATATTCTCTTGTGAAAGTCTACTCAAAGGTTTCATATGACCTATTCTAATGGAAAGTTCAAGGGATGAATGACCAATGAAGATAAATTCTATGCATAAAAAAGAGTTTATGATTTTTGAAAATGCTATTCTAATGGTTTAATTTTTTTAAAGTCTACTCAGAGGTTTCATATGAAAAGTCAACGCAAAGGTTTCATGTGATATATTCTAGGCTAAAATATGGTTTTGGTCTCTGCAAATATGTGTCGTTTTGGTTTTAGTCCCTGTGAATTTTTTTTGTTGTTTTTGGTCCTTGTAAAATATTTTGTTTTTGAAAATAGTCACTCCAGGGACTATTTTCAAAAGTAAAATATTTTGCAGGACCTTTTTAAAAATCAAAAGATTTTGCAAGGACTATTTTTCTAATAAACGGGTTCAGTCATCATGTGCCACGTGTGCAAATCATCATAAAAGTAGGGCCAAGGACAAAAAACCAAAACGAGACATATTTGCAGGGACAAAAAAAAACAAAAAAGTTACAGGGACTAAAATCAAAATGAGGCATATTTACAGGGACCAAAATCATATATTAGCCTATATTCTAATTCTAATGTAAGTTCAAGGACCGAAAGACCAATAAAGATAAATTCTATGAAGGAAAAAGAGTATATGATTTTTAATAAAGATATATATGATCTAATAGTTAAAAAAAAGCACAAAAAAAAGTATACTAAAAGGTTCAATATGGCCTACTCTAGTTCAAGGACCGAAAGACCAATAAAGATTAATCTGGTCTTGAAGTAAATGGTATGTGTTAAGTCATGAGTTGAAATCTGTCAAGGAGAAATCATTTGAATCTTTCTCATTTCAATTAGAAAATTCTTGTTACTAGATAAGATAGGATCAAACTCATTAAGTTGTACAGAATGTCCTAATCGAGCAGATTGGTTGATTTCCACTAATCTGTAAATTTTCAATTAGATTTTTCCTTGTGGACAGCATTATCTCACTACTCCCTCCATTCCTGATTAGATGACCTGTTTGACAATGTACACTTTTGACCTGACATACTTTGATCGTATTTTTATACTAATATACAAAGATAAATAATATCATATAAGATGTTGTTAGATTCGTCTCCATGAATATTTTCAAAATATTAAATTTTCATAATTTTTTTAAATAGATAATTAAAAATATTAAAGATAAAAAATATGTTTGGTATATGTGTCAGAATCAACTACGTCATCTAATAAGGGGTTGAGGAAGTAATTATTTTTGTGAGCCTTCAATCTGAGATGTACACGTGGAGCCATTAGGCACGGGAAATGTAATACTTAAACATAATGAAAAGAATAGTTGGAGTAGCATAAAAAGAGTACAATGATTACATTTCTCAAGCACGATGAAGTTGGGTTTTACTTTACTTTAATGTAATGTAATGGCAACTTGAAAGTGTCTTGGTTCCATAAATAATCAAATGTTTGGTAAAAGCCACGATTACGAAATCAGCTTAGTAAGAAATTAAAAACACTAAGATGTGATGCCACATTAAATAAGAACACTTCATTTTAATGGATTAAAGTTAAGAATAACTTTTACAACAAAAAAAGGACGGTTACTTAGGAGAAAGACATAAACAATAACATTGAGAACATGTTCTACGGTCGATACTGTCCTTAAATGTGGCACATTCTTTAGCATAAAAATTCATTACTATTATATTTATGAAATATGAACCATATTTTGTCAAAAAAAGAAATAAGAACCATATTTCGAACATATGCATAAGAGATGCTCTTAGTTGTCGAATATAAAGTGAAACACGAAGGCACATAGCTCAAAATGAAACCATGAAAGGATTCATATTCCCTTTCATCCTCGTCATTATCACATTGGTGAACTTGTTCCAATGTGACCAAATAAACAAATCCCAGAAATACAATATTTAACCAAAGTGCTTGAGCATTATCCTTTTTTATGCTCCATCCACCAAAGAGTGTACCAATAGTTTTGGACCAAAACTATTCCTGTCCAACAGTTTCTCTCAAATGCTCCAAGATAGTATTTTTCAGTCTACAAAAGTATATTAGGAAGGACCACTAAATTTCACATATTTATCATGTCCTCCCAAATTATGCATAATACATAACAGAAATGTTAAGTTGACACATAAATTGTATAAAACGAAAAAGGTATGTGAGAGATAAAGATAGAGCTAAATGATGTCTAAAATTGTGTTTAAATAACACAGCTCAATATATAAGCAATGAAACACCAAAATCTTGAGTCTATAAATTGAAAATGGAAAACCATCCATTCTGGAAACAACCAGAATACCACAGCAGAACTTCAATAAATTAAACATGTTTTAGCAGTATCCTGAGTAAGAAAACAAAACAAAAACAACTAAAAATATATGAAAAAAAGTTAAACCCAATGCTGCTTTGATGCCTCCATTCTCGCCAACAAACCATCAATTTCATCTTGCATTTTCTTTTTCATTTTATAGTAATCAACACAAGAATTTTCCACAACTTTCATTTCATCCAATTTCCTCCTCTGTGTTTCCTCGGTATCATTCAGACAGAGTTTTGAAAGCTTTGTCGCATACTCTTCATCCATCTGTGCAGTCTTTGTCCTGATCATCTTCTGGAACCCTTCTGCCGCCCTCCTTGCTTCATCTGCCTTGGCTTGGAACATTTTAGCTTCTGCCTCCTTTATCCGAACAATGCTCTCCAAACTTTCAATTCCACCTTTGCTTAGTAAAGCCGCTAACTGAAGATCGTCGTCATTTTTTAGTTCACTAAAGATGGTAGCCTTGATGTCTTCTTTGGATGGGGCACCGGAATGTGGCCTAGTAGAATAGCTCGACTCAAAAGCGTATTTCGGTATTGAAGAACTAGATTTTGGAAGAGACAGTGTGTCCTTTGGAAGGCTGGCTTGAGAGGCTATCAATTCCTTTGAAGAGAAAACAGAAGCCGGAAAGTTTGCCATGTTTTCCGCATCTATTCATCAGAAAAATCATCTCTCAAAAGTTAGATATCAGACATAATTATAGGTCATTCAATTACAATAAACAAGCTTCGTCACAAAAAGCTTATCAATAATCAATAGTTAAAGCTAAAGCAGGAAAAGGCCTACTACACAAGATGACACACAACAAAAAATCAGAGGGTCACATGTAGTTTGAATAGTTACATCAACACATTCAACAGTACCAAAGAGAAAAGCACATTTCAATCACTTTATTATTGGTGTTTGCGTGTAAGTGTCCGGTGTCGAAGTTTATTAAATGCAAAACACCACTGCTAGGACATAAATAGCTTGACCAGGGAGGGTAGAATGTGGAAATAGTGTCATGCCAAATTTGCAACATAACACCCATACTATATTAGGCATAAATATTCATTGCAACCCAGAATTCATTGTTCATTCCAGCCAAGCATAAAAAGACCAAAAACAATTACTTTAAATTTATTTCACCGAACTATGATAATAACATATTAAACTCTGACAAATTTAATATTTAACGTGAATACTGTAAATGAATCTAGAGAAAAAGTTTAATTAATTGTCATAAAAAAATGGAGGTTAATAAAACATCTTGTAGAGTCTCAAATAACTTCATACATACCATTCAAATGAAAAGCTTATGATCAAAATGTTCACGAGAGATTTTGGCTGTTTCTTTTACCAAAATAATGAAAACCGAATTATAATCCCACTTCAAAAGCAATATCAACAAAATCGAATTCAACTTGCCCTGAATTTCCTATCTTAAAAAAACATTGCTGGAAAAATGTGGATGTCCATCCATGCTCATCATTTTATGATTTTTGCCTTTGAACAACCAAACACTAAATTCAATCAACATTTTATCTAGTCTCCTGAAATGTCTATTATTTGTTTAATTTTTATTTCAGCAATGACTGGAAATGTTTATAGAGCATGATGAATCAGACAAATACACAACAGTATATATTTAATATTTATCAAAAGTAATGCTGCAGGCAATTGTTTATTTAAATAAACACATAAATTTAATTGCGAAAAACAAATAGCATAGTCCAGATACTTACAGTTGAAAAACTGCATGATCTGATTGCAGGCTTCTGAAGGAGATAATACTTTAGCTTGAAGCTTTAATAGCAAGCCATCCGTTTTCAAATGCAGTTCCTTCCCTTTGCAATCCTCACTTCCCATGAAAATCCTCCTCACACAATCAAGCTCTTTCAACAAGGTTTCAAGCCCCCAATCCTTTGCACAAGACATGAACACATCTTTAACAAATCCAAACATTTCAGATGCATGTTCACATCCAATACAATGAAACTGTATTTCCGTGGTACCAGAAGGTCCTTTCAAGCTCGGTCCCGGTTTGATGAGCTTCTTCTGGATGCCACAAACAGCATGGCACCAGTGTGAACAAACATCACATCCAATCCAACTACAAGTATTACTTGCACAATCAAAGTTCAAACAAATAGGACACATACAAGAGCTACAAAACCCTTTGTTTCCCGAGCAAATCTTACAGTCACAATCATCAACAGGAAGCAAACTCTTGCAGGTAACATTTCTACACCTCCTATACAAGAAAACCTCTACCAACTCAGATAACTGAAGATTACCATACAAGAAGCTAGAGAGTCCCATCTTTACAGCAACTAGAATCTCCAACTGAACTTTAGTGCCCTTCGAAAGAGTCTCCTTGGAAAGATCAGACCTTCTCTCAAGCTTCTTTTGAAGGTCGACTAATTCTTCCTTCTTGGTCTCAATAAGATTCTTTAAATACTCCTTTGTTGATGTGACAACTTCCTCGGCAAGCTCCTGAATTGTCAATGAAAATATAGGAACAGACTCCCAAACAATTTCCCTAACAATCCTTTCTGGTTTTGAAAGATTCCTATTTGCACGATCAAAACCTTCAAAACCCCTCAAACTCTCAGAATTTCTACCCCTTGAATCCCCTGAATGAGTTTCAAACCTATGTCTAGCAGGCAATTCAGAAGGAAAAAAAGAATGGTTTTCAGAACTAGTAGTTTTATAATGACTACTATTACCTGGTTGCATAAACGAACTAACACCAGTTACATTTCCAGCATTTGCCAAAGCAACAATACCATCACCAATTGGCTTAAACCTGCTATGCACAGAGCCATTAGTTCCTTCACCACAGTTCCAAATTTGATCGTCTTTACTCGCGGAATAATCAAAATTATCCGTTGAATTACGAGTTAAAGAACAACTTGGATTGTGTGAAAAGGAAAAGGCCGAAAAGGCGTTTGAATAAGAATGAGACAAAGGTGCTGTATAATCATTTGAATATGAAGTATGAGTAGTTGAAGGCCTGCTGGGTTTTACTCTAACAGGTTGTTGATGATCACCATTGTTGTGAAAAGCATTTGAAGCAGTAAGAGAAAGAGAAACATCAGGTAAACCAAGAGAAAGATCCAGTGTCTGAACCTTTGGTCTCTTATCCCTGATATTACTCTCTCTTTCAACATCATCTTCAATAGATCTCTTTGAAGAATCACTCAAACTAAGAAAATCTCTTTCAACCCATTTTCCTCCATCTTGATTTGAATTCTCAGAAACCATAACCTCTTTACCCTTTTGACTCAGAAAACCTTCACCTTGAATCTCTTTCAATCTTGGGTTTCCACAGAGATAACTCAGGGTCAATTCTTGAAAACCTGAGTTACCACCAGAAACCTGGTTGGACCCACCAACACCACCCATGTCTGAATCTCTCAGAAAAACAGCATCTTTTTCATCTGGGTAACGTTTGTTTGGATCAAAATTGGGTCGTGATAACTTGCTTCTGGAGTTTTCACCATCAGAATCAGGAACACCATTACGAAGATCTTTACCAGCAATCATGGCCAAGAGAGAGAGAGAGGGAGAGATGAACGAAGAGAGAGAAACTAAGGTTGATAGTTTCAACTCAGAACATAAAAAGTGAATAGAAAGAAGTGAATTTAAATGTTTTTTTATGCTATGATTGTGCTTGGTTTCGGTTTTTCAGCGTTAACATAGGTAAATGCTATGATTTCAAGCAACGGCTGGATTTGTATTTTTCAACCGTTCACACCCATAGTGCAAAATTTTAGACAAAAAATTTGGACACATTTACAAAAATAAATAAATAAAGATATAAATTTTGGAGTAATTTTTTTTAAATAAATGAGTGGGTATTTTATGTGTTCTGTAGCACTCAAATATTTTGACCATATATTGACTAATGTACATGAAACACACTTTTTTGTTTACAAATAAAGTGAGAAACAACATTTAAAATTCATGAGCAATTTTTATTTTGACACAACCTCAAATTTATTTGGACAACACACACAAATATAAAAAATATAAAAAATGAATGATTTAGTCAAATCATTTAATTTTTTCTTTTTGAATTTTTTTCATTTGTGTTTCCAAATAAATCTAATTTTTTTGACTGAAATGTTTATTTTAAATTATTTATCAAAAATATCAGGAGATGTTTTTCTGACTTTATTTATGAGATTTTATCCGGAGTAAAAAGAAACAAACTACTAAGACGAGAGAATTTTGATTTCAACTCTTGTCTTAGTTAACGGCACAGTCACACAGGTCTAAGACAGTAACGGCAACAACAAAGCATGACTTGTTCTTTTTTCATGCAACCTCATCTTCGGCGTTGTTTCTTTCAATGGTTTTTTCTTTTCCTTTTTTAACAAAGTAAGAACAGTTCAGGTTCACAAATCACAATAATATGGTTATAATTGAGTTTAATTTGCATATATCGTCTTTAATTGTCCATAAAAATATTTAATTTTCCTTTAAAAATATATTTAATTTTACACTGTATTTTTTTTTTTTTTTTAAAATTTTACACGGTATTCAATCAAACCGTACTATTTCTCTTTTTTACTCAATCAAATCTTACTCAATCAACAGTATACTTAATTCTCTAATTAATATACATTCAAAATACAAATATTTTTATTTAATCAGTCATAATCATATCACTATTGTAAAAATATCATAATCATATCATTATAATATTTGAATTTTTTTTTTGGTCAAGAATAATATTTGAATTTAATTATATTTATTTTGAATTGATAATGTGATAAGCTTAAGATATAATATACTCTCCATCCCGAATTATATATCGATTTAAATTTTTTACACTAATTAAAAAACGTAACTAATGTTTATTTGAAAAAAAGAAGATATCAAACAGTATACAAAAATAACATTCACCGGTAGGAGAAAAATAAATTTAAAAAAAATTGAAAAAAGATTGAGTAATAAGTAATGAGGACATAATATAAAAAAATACATTTATATTTTATTGCTATTATGAAATGACGTATAATTTGGAACAAACATATTTTATTAAAAGGACTTATAATTTGTAATAGATGGAGTATATACAACAAGTGATTGAGTTTAACATATTAATGAATTTAGAACAAATCATTCAGAAAAAATTTGTGTTCAATTCTAGAGTGGAACAATTCATGATCAAATTATTTCCTAAAAAAAAAATCTACGACCAAATTATACCTCAAAATCGAACATCATATACTAGGACTCTTTTTTCATGGGAAGGTTGACACAAAAAATTATAATATAATTTTTTGACATATGTAAGGAATTCTTTTTAGTCATTTATCTCTATTTCAAGTTTAAATTGGCCTCCGTTTTGTGTTTTTTTGTGTGTTGAAATGGTCCTTCATTTTTCAAAGTTATAGCGATGTAATCCTTTCCGTTCAAACTAAAGTGTATAGAAGACCATTTCATCCACCAAAAGACAATTTTTAGAAACAAACTAAAAGAGGACCGGATTGTTTTTATTTAAGGAAAAAGATTGTTATAACTCGCAATATAATGGGCCATTTATTTATGTACAAAAATACAAAAGAGGGGTCAAATTATTTTTTGAAAGGAAAAGAGGGGTCAAATTGAAATTTAAAATAAACAACTAAAAACACAATTTAGCTAATATCAAAATAAGATATTTATTCAACACGTGTATAAAATATTTTACGGTCAATTGCATACAAGTTAAATTATTTATCAGTAATTTATAATCCTTTATGCAGTGTAGATTTTTCTTTTTCTGTTAGTGCAGAACTCACAAAAGATAATACTACATGTCCAAACCAAATTTTAAGTGACACACAAGGAAATTTGATTATTTTTTTGACAGATTATTTTGAGAAATGTCTCAAGTTCTTTTTAAGGAAGATTTCTTTCAAGTTGATAATCTAGAATTCTTTTAGTAAATTTTTTTGAGGAAATTCTTTTGATAAATTTATCCGACTTAATTCGAATTATTTGGAATTTAATATTGTTTTTATAGACCAACTTCATCTATTACATTCAAAATCGCCAAAAGAAATTCATTACATTTAATATAAATTTATTTAATTGTATGTACCAAAAAAATTATTTAATTGTTTACCACATTTTTTACTTTTATCTTTTTCCCTTTTTTTTTTTATAAAATCAAACTAACCCACCAAAATTAATATCAAGGTGAATCCAACCTCAACACTTGAGATTGAGAGGAACACACTTCAAATTTTCAAACCAACATCCTCTATACATACAAAAGCAAATGTTCAAAATGCCATAATCCACATGACACCCTCTATACATACAAATGCCACATGTCATACTACAAATCACATACAATTTTTTGGTTCTACAAATCACATTAAAAGGTTGACTGTGTCTACTAATTAACATTAAAATAGAATCAGATTTCCTATGATTTAAAGTTATAAAAATTA
>Ga0315915_1001152_pt1 | contig 31148 bp, 24 predicted proteins | sample MpolbnodulesMG_FD_207738 | JGI IMG/M metagenome (GOLD analysis project Ga0315915, IMG submission 207738) | Medicago polymorpha root nodule microbial communities from Los Angeles, California, United States - branched nodules | ecosystem: Host-associated > Plants > Roots > Nodule | place: USA... | reverse complement strand
TCGTGATCAGAAACAATTCTGCTACAAAGGTTCTGCGCTTCAAGAGGTAAACACATAATCCTTAAAGTGTTTAAGAATGTGTTCTCGTTGATTTGTGATTAATGATTTAATCAAGATCCGTTTCAATAGGATTTCTTCCGCAAAGAGGATTAAATTTTTGAAAAACCCCTCTTAAAAATCCCTTTCAATATTGGACATTTACTTTGGAAATGAGCGAAACCATTTGGGTAAAGAGCAGAATTCAAAGAATCAAAATTCAATTTTAGAAATTGAGAGACAAAAAATTTAATCTATGCAAAATAGAGGATAAAAACCGATATAAAAATAAAAAGGCTTAAATGCACTTTTCACCCTCTATGTTTTAAAAAGTTGCGATTTTGGTCCCCTTTAAAAAAAATGATATTTTGACCCCCTAACTTTTGGACCTCTTTTGATTAGTTGATTTTATGTCAATTTCTCAGTCTCTGATGGTGTAAACTAGCATGGGGATAGAAGGATGTTGATAAGTGGAGTCCAAACCTGCATGGTGTCCAAACTGACATGATAAGTGGAGTCCAAACTGATAAGTGGATCCTTCTTTAGGGGGGCCAAAAGTTACACAATGCCAGTTTGAACTCCACTTATCAGCATCATTCTATCACCATGCCAGTTTACACCATCAGAGATTGAGAAATTGTCATAATCTCCATCAAAATTAGCTAATCAAAATAAGGTCAAAAGTTAGGGGGTCAAAATATCCATTTTTTTTAAAGGAGACCAAAATCGCAACTTTTTGAAACATAGGGAGTGAAAAGTGCATTTAAGTCAAATAAAAAATCTACCAACTTTTTTATAGAAAAAATACATTAAATTAAAAATAATTTCTTTTCAGGTGTAGTCAAGGTTGCCTCATGGTTTTGACAGGTTTTCCCTTTGATTGCGATAAATATGGTAATGGCCAAAATCATGACCTTAATTCATTGCCTTTAGACAAATAGAACATCGTAGAGTTCAACTGAATCACAGTCAAAGATGGTCTCATTCGATTCTAAAGATTTTGTTACATATATAAAGTGGGAAAAAAATTATGTTGTTTTTCTTAAAAACATTGAGTTAATTGTTAAATCGACTCTCTGAAAACCTGAAAAATGACCACATACAAAAGTATAGATTATATCCTTGTAATTTGATATTTTTTTTATTTTTGACCTTGTATTTTTTTAAGTAGATGTAAACTCCAGAAAAGTGGATTTCCAGGATTCATAAATAGTCCCAACGACATCCTTTTTGCATAACTGACAACGATATATCAGGGGTTACAATTGGCAGTAAATTTAGATTTTGAGGAATTGGTATGTTACTTTGACTCTCTGCTTGCAGTTAATCTCATCAAGGGAGACACTTCCTTCTTTCATGTCTATGTCGTGCTCATTTAAAATATTAAGGATATGTTGAATTCAAGAAATTACTCTATTCATCACTCGCTAAGAGAGAGTAATCATTGTGCGGACTTTATGGCGAAGCTAGGAACTATAACAGATGTTGATTTAACTGTATACTCATCTACTCCTGAAGACCTGTTGCCGCTGCTTGGGATAGATGAGATGGGAACTTTGTTCCTTAGGAATTAGTTGTTTCTGTTTCTTTTCCTGTTTTCCTTTCTCTTTTTGTTTCTCTTAATTAGCCTTGTAACAAAAAAAAAAACACTCTAGAAAAGCGACCTAAAAGTTGAATGTTTTCATGATTTATTACGCGCATGTTTAGAACGTTAAAATATGTCTTTGTAAAGTTTCATAGCATTCCGACTACGTCCAATTTATTTTGTTTTTCAACCAAAACATGTAAAATTATAATTTTGTTCTGAGTCACAAGTCAAATTTCGTTTCCTAATTTTGAAAGCATGTTTGTAACATCACAAGAACCTCTATCGCTGAATTTTTCATTAAGGTTAAGTAAACTACCCATAGCCCTTGTGAGCCTAGCACAGTTGATAAGGATATCTGAATTTCAAACATCTCACTTATTCATCTTAAGAGATGAACTTCTAGATACTAGGCTACTTGATGCGAAATTTTTAATGGGCATTTTTTTTTTGTTACGTATAAGAGTCGGTGATCAAACCCTTAGCCAATGTTCAAGGAACCATAATCATTTATCGCTTGGAACAATTTATTGTTCATCTTCAATGGATAACCAATGCGTCATGTAAAATTGTTTGATATTTGTAAATAGTTTTTAAACGATAATTTAAAATAACCGATATAACAATAATATTGTTATCTTTGCCAAAAGAAAATGTCGTAAAGTCAATAATAAAATCATTAAAAAAAAATATTCAATAAATTGAACCATAAAAACAAAGAGTAAACTACAATCTCCTCTTTTACAAGATGTGTAGATGACATTATACTTTCACATTATATTAGAATGTACACTCTCACCCTCTCTTTTATGCAAGACATATTAAAGAAAATTACACTCACCTGTCTTATGCTAAAATTTACAAGTCACTCTCTTAAGTTTTTTTAACACTTGGGTATTAGCTGAGTGGTAAGAGCTTAGCATTGTAATGTCAAAGTACCTGAATGAATAAAAATTTCTCCCTTCTTCAATTTATTTTAAAAAATATATTATTTCTAACATTCTCGTGATGAATACGCAACACACAAAATTCGAAGAAAAACAATATTGCAATTTCATTTTAATATAATCAAAATTCTAATGCATAATTTATTTGTTTTTGATTCATAATATCATTAGCTTATAGTTTTAAACTCTATTATAAAATACAAAGCAATGCAAGATAAAATTTTGAAAAATTACTAAAGCTAATAAAATACGACTATTTAAAAATGATTTTTTTTTTGGTCAAGTAGCCTAGTGGCTAGAGAGATTCACCTTAAAGATGAATAAGTGGGGTGTCCCGGGTTCGAACCCCGGCCACTGCACAAATTGTGCATTATCCCTTACCAAATAAGCTAAGCTCGTGGGAACAAAAATGAATTTTATATTATAAATCATTAAATTAATAATAAAATTTTAAATTTAATTATCATTGACATTGAAAATTATAAAGAAATGGTGGCTCAATGTTTATAGATATCGTAAACATATTTACTTATGTTAAAATGAATTAAAGTATAGTACATGTTTGATTTTTTAAGAGATAAGAGTGTAATTCAAGTATCTCTTAGGGGATAGGTGTATAATTTACTTTAGATTTTTACTACTCAAGGGAGGAGAATGCATATTTTAACATAAGAGGAGAGGAGAGAGTAATTCAAGTTTATCTTACGAGAAGATAATGTAATTTATTCAAATAAAAAAATGTCACAAAAAATAAGGTTAAGTTTTGTACTTGACCACTACTAGTACTTGTACATACCTATTGAATCCAAATTGAAATTGAACGAATACAATAGTGAACGTATTCATTGTTGTTCCCAGTCAGCACTGTGAGCAACAAAGTAGTACTCTGCATAGATGGGAAATCATAAGTGGACATCTGAAACAGAAGAAGCGTTACAAAAAGGTGTCAAGAAATACGGCGTCGGAAAGTGGACAAATATTCTGAAAGACCCTGAGCTCGGCCAAATACTTGTTGGTCGTTCCAACACTAATCTCAAGGTTGTTTATTCTATACTTCTCTAATTAATATTAGGGTTAGGGTTTTGTTCTTGTGAAATTTGAAATTAAATCAATTGCGTCTATCATTATCGGTTATACTTGATTGTTTACCAGGATAAATGGCGGAATTTAACTTCTAAGGCCACATCATTTGTTCCTTATCCTGCTGCTTCTTCAGTCAATGCTACTTCGTCTCATGTTGTTCCTGCTGCTCCTGCTCCTGCTCTATCTCTAGTCAATGCTACTCTGCAAAGTGTTACTACTGCACCACAAAATCAAGTTGAAATTCAGTCTCTTACTAACCAACCTTCTCAAAGCGATGAAGATGCCAAAATCTATCCAAAGTATAATTCTTTTCTAACTTTTTAATGCTATTTTGCAAATTGAGTATATAATTTATTTTCAAATTGACCGTACTCGTTTGATTTGAAGTAAATCGCCAATTAATTCCCCAAATTTGTAAATAGTGAAAATGACAACTATTTTGAATGACGTCACACAACTTGATCCTTATATTAACTTGTGTCTAATTTACTATCAAATTGATAACTCAAAAAGGGCAAAATCAACATTGTTATGTTCGATTTTCATAAAAATAAAAATAATCAAGTCGTGCAGGGTGCCTCATTTTGGTAAATACTATTGGTAGTTAATGTGGCCAAACTACACTGTTGAGGTAAAAAAGCACGATAATGGAGCATAATTGCTGGAAAAAACACTAGTTATTTGTTGTTAAAGTTTTGCTTTTCTTTTAGTATGTAGGCAGAGTCACAAACAATATATAAAACTCACATACACAACTACAAAGTCTCAGGTTCAAATTCTGATGAAGGTATCCATCCTAGCAGCATGTTAGATTTGTGGTGGGTACCTTGTCTGTGATGTATCGAGTTCAAGGTATTGGAATCGATGCTTATAAGATAAAAGATGAATGAGTTAGGGTTATCTATGTCTCATTGACAATGTTAGTTCAACCACGTCATATGAACAAATAACAAAAAAGTTTTGTTCTTGTATTAGTCATTTTAAATATATATATATATATATATATATTGTTCCTATTTATCTTTTCTTCAAGGTTCAATGCAACATTTTTACTCTTTTATCGATAATGTTCTTAACTATTTATTGTTAGAAAGAAATAACAAACAAAAAAATAGAATGTTGGATTGAGATAGAGCTTTGCCACCTATTAGAGCTTAAGAACTGGTCTCTGCAACTCGAGAATTAGTCCCTACAGTACACAAATATTTCACAAAAAAAAAAAGTAAACACGATATAAAATGATGAAATACAAATACTTCTCAAATTAGGCATGTGCCAACGTCGAATAGGTACCGTGTCCGACAATGACACATATAATTGTATTGAATTAGGTTGTTTTTTCAAATTATTATCGGTGTTGATGTGTGTCATGTCTAGTGTCAAAGTGTGAGAGTAGTTCCTAGTATAAATACAAGAACGTGGAGACGGTAAGAGTTTCTCTCGACTAGTCTACTAGCACTCGGTGAATCGAAACTGAAACAGAATAACGCATTCGTTGCTCTTCGTGCTCAGAAAGAGAAGAGAGATGGGAAATCAGAAGCAGAAGTGGACAGCTGAAGAAGAAGAAGCTTTGCATCAAGGTGTTCAGAAATATGGTGCTGGAAAATGGAAGCACATTCTCAAAGACCCTCAATTCAGTCAAAAACTCGCTAGCCGCTCCAATATCGATCTAAAGGTTCATTTTTTCCCTAATTACGGTTAGGGTTTATGTTTTTGTGAATTAAATTTGAAATTAATTCAATTTATGTTTATCAATGATTTTTGTGAAATTAATTCAATTTTGTTTATCTTATCATGTTTATGATTGATTTTTTGTTCAGGACAAATGGCGGAATTTGAATGTTTTTCCTGGTCAAAACCCTAAAACTCCTAAGGGTAAACCATCTGGGTCCTCTCCTGCTCCAAGCAATGCTACTCCTTCTCCGTCTCCTGCTCCTGGTACTCCTGCTGCTTCTGCTGCTTCTGCTGGTACTCCTGCTGCTGCTGCTGCTGCTGCTGCTGTTCCGGTCAATGTTGCTGTTACACCTCAAACTCAGACTCCGATTCAGACTCCTACTCGCCAGCCTTCTCAGAATGATGACAATGCTGCCAAGATTTATCCTCAGTATAATCCTTTTCCCCTTTCTTTATGCAATTTTGTGAATTGAGTATTTGATTTGTGTGCAAATTGTGTGTGGTTGTTTGATTTGGAGTGGATTACCAATTTGTCCCCTGAATTTGTTTGTTTACACCTTCAAATTTATGAATAGAGCAAAAAAGACAATGACATCGAGCAACTTGATCTTTCTGTTGACTTGTAAGGACTAGTTTGACAGTAAGTGATATAATTTAGGGATTAATATGCTAGTAAGTGATATAATTCAGACTTCAGAGACTAATTTGATGGTAAGTTATATGATTTAGGGACCAATTTCAGAGTAAATTGGATACAAGTTAGCAGAAAGACCAAGTTGCTTGCAAAAATTCAAAACCAGGGTTTTTTGCCTAATTGCAAATTTTAGGGGTGTAAATGTTCGGCCTCTTCAATTTCATGGGGTGAATTGGTGATTTACTCTTTGATTTGGTACTGAATAAAAGTATTAGTTTGATAGGGATGTATTGTTCGTTGAACTTAGTTTTGCCCCGACATCTAATGAGAACTCATCCTATTATTACTGCCACACAAGCTGATTTTGTAATCATGTTTTAAAAGTAACTGCAAAATACGGAATTATGAATTGGGTTGGTGCATGTCCCCTTTTTCCTCTGAAAGGATTGTATATTTATTGCACAAACACTAACATGTGATTCGTGCTCCCTATTGTGAAAAAATCATGCAGTTGATGTTGTCATCCGATTTTGATAGTTGGTTCAAGATTGGAAGACCCACTTTGTTAACTTTGAGTCCGAAATGTATAATAAGAATGTGAGCCTTATGATCTTAATCAGATGGTTTGAATGAGCGACTGCATGATTGCATGAGTACATGGAATCCAAATTGAAAACCCCCTCCATCTCATTTGAAAAATTACTCTTCACCAAGGGATTTTCTTTTTGAAGAATTCATATGCCAAAGAAATGCCATGATACAATTATATCCCATACACGAGACAAATTAACAATAGATAGGGGGTTTCTCTAAAACCCCGGAATTCCTGGCAAATGGAGTGGAGTGACAATCTTGAATCATGAAATCCACAATAAAACAATTTGCTACCCAGCTTGAACCCTGAATTGGTATGTGCCAATTTTCCATTTAATTCATAGAAGTGGCAAATTGGTGGGTGAAGGTTGAATATACTTCTGTGTTTTTTTGAAGATGAAGGGCTTAGGGTTTAGGAACTACTATTATATTTGTGAAAGAATGTTATGTTTTTAACATGGTTCTGTGTTTCAGTAAAACATGTTTAATAACTATTCACTGCAAACATGTTTTAGATCACTTACATCTAGCTGAGCATCATAAAGTGTTATATGTTGTAAATAATGTACAGACTTTAGACCATGATATATCTTATTTTTATTATATCCTGTCAATTAAGAATATATTATGAGGGCTTCTTTGTACTTTTTATTTTTATCTTTATCAGGTACAATTCATTGGTTTTTGAAGCTCTATCAACAATCAAGGATCCCAATGGTTCTGACTTAAATGCTATTATTAGCTTCATTGAGGTGAGGTGACTTTCATGGGGTTATTTTTTTCTATATTTGACTACTTATGATCACTATTTAGTGGATAAGTTGAATGACTTTGTTCTTAGATCATGTAACATAAATTTTATTAATTGAATTGTGCTCAAAGATCTTAGATTGAATTGCGGCTGTCCAATTAGGTTCTATGACTCCGAAATGCTTGACTTGCATAGTACCATTGATTATTGAACTGCTTTGTCTGTATGATGATTATGCTGTCTATATTTTACGTTCAAAACATCAAAAGTGTTTTCCTTTTGGTGGAAAGGTACTTTGAAGTATTCATTGACATTTGTGTAATATGTAACGTCAATCATTTGGGTACAGTATGCATTTGATTGTGGCAACAATTTTTTGTTTGTTTTTGAAAAGGCGATTGTGGCAACAAATTGATATGAATTGGAATTGCAGTACTGCGAGGTTCTACAACGAACCTCCCAATTGCCCAAACTCTCTCCTTCCTTCTTATTTGGCAACACTTATTTCTCCCAACCATCTCAAGAAGATCCCCGATTAACTACCTTTAACTCCTTCGGGACCTCAACCTATAATGTATCAGAGGGACTAAAATAAAAAATGGGTATCTATAGTGGGCTGAAAATGTTATCTGAAGCTATTTTTTATTGCGTATTATTGTAGCAATGAGATTTGAGCCTACAATCTCATAGAAACTATCCAATTATTTACCACCAGTTCAATATCAGTCGCTTTGCCATTTATTTTTACACCGGAGAATTTAAAATCAGTTCATCAACTCAAGGATTTTTGCCACATGTAAAAATTGCATATTTTGTCCAAATAAAATTTGAGATTGTGTTGCAATTTCCTTGCTTTTGTGTTCGGGTGATGCCTTTTTATGGGAGTCGGGGACTTGGGCCAGAAATGTAGCTTGCTTTGCACCATCTATTGTGCTTACTGATCTTTTAAATGTGGGATATTTTCTATTTCTAGTATGTTTTTGTTTTATACTTTTTGAGGAATAACGACTTATAACCTGCAGCAAAAGCACAACTTGCCTCAAAGTCAAAATTTCAGAAGGACACTAGGTGCCAAGTTAAGAAGGCTTGTCAGTCAAGGGAAACTTGAAAAGGTAAATTAGTCCTCTGCGATGCTTTAAAGAAATGTTCGTGTTAGAGTATTATATTCTCTGTATTTTGCCTTATACTCCTTTATAGTGTGCGCTTAGGTTTGTGACTTTAGAAGCATTTATATATGATTAGTTAGTTTCTTATTTCTGTTTTGGTTGTTAGATTCAGATGCACTTAGTTGAGAGTTAAGTCAGTTTACTCTTGGCTTAGTCTTTATAAATAGAGATCCACTGTATTCCAAAGTCGGTTAATCATTGCATTTTACATGATTTATTGAATTTCTGTCACATAGGCTAATCTTTATAAGTTTTCCTCATTTTCTGTCACTTCCTTTTAAAAATTGTATGTTATAGTATTTTGTTTTTCTTATTTAAGCCTTGAAGCCTTTCCTTCATATTGATATTATATGATCCCTATATTAGTGATCCCCATTGCCGAAGAAATTATTGTACTGCTACTCCATAATTTCTTTCTGGATCCTTTTTATTCTTTATCCTTATCATGTTACCTTGTTGACTTTAGACATCTTATAGTTTTGTGCCTATACTGTAGCTATTTCTCACTGATTTTTTCGGGCGATTTTCATGTTAGACATGCGTCTGTTGGAAAGCTTTTGTGTATTACCAAAAATGCTTCATTTTGCTTGCCTCAATGTTGTATGTTCTATGGAGAGGATGTTTATCCTCCTTTTCCCTAATTGTAACAGGATATTTAAGCCCCCTGTTGTTACAGTCAAGTGGTTTAACCATAAGGACATTTTATTTGGAATCCCAGGTTCGGTCCAGGGTCACCAAACTTCCCCCTCCCCGTGTTTGTGTTTATTTGAGTATGTTTTGGCCACTAGGCGAATAGCAAAAAAAAGAAAGAGTGAAGCTTGTTTTCTTGATTCTGTGTTGCTTGAGGAAGGAGAGGGAGCTAGAGAAGGGTCAAATTGTCTATCTACTGATACCATGCTAGAAAGATTGAACATGTGTAAAATGGAACTGAATTCTTATTGAATCAGTATTGCGTTTCTATCCAGTTGTAACTGCTAGACAACAAAATAGAAAAAACTTACTGTATAAACTGTAACTGCCACTCAACAGCTTAAACTAATCAGTCATCACCTGCAGGTACAAAATGGTTACAAGATAAAGGACACCTCAGTGGGGGTGAAGTCAGCTGATGACTCAAAACCACCTGCACCAAAAGAAATGGACCTGCCAGGGTCATCTAATAATTTTGCATATGATGATGCCATAAAGGAAGCTTCCGAAACTCTAGCCTGCAGACTTGCTGACGCGGAGAATAAGTCATTTTTGGCTACTGCAGCAGTCAGGGAGACAGAAAGATATTCAAAGTTTGGGGAGGAAAATGATGCAATGTTAAAGATTGCAGAAGAGATTTATGCAAAATGTACTGCAGATAAGCAACCCTATCTACTCGTAAATAAATTTTCCAACTATAAGTTATGCAAGTAAAATGACCATTGTTCTTTTGGTTCTGTGATGGCAGGTATGCTAGGTGAAACTGTTCGCTTCACTTAAATTGGTAAATGCCTATAGTGTTTTTGTTTCAACATTTAAACTGGTCCATCCAGTGAAAAATGTTTGTAGACGCTCCTCACCCCCAATAAAAAATTTAAACCTTCATTTCAAGTTCCTTTGAGACCAATGTTTTAGTGTTACTTTTTTTTTTTTGGGAATAAAATTGGTTTTTAGTTTTATGAAAGTGGTTTTTTTTCTATATAGGAGATTGGATTTCAGACAAGTGTCATAACTTGACGTGTGTTGGATATGATTGTCATAGTAGTTGTGTTATTTAAACATCAAAATACTGATACAGTTATATAGTACATGGTTATCTCTATCTATCTCATACTTTTTATATTTTACACGTATTTCAAAAGTACATTTGACGCCGTATTTGATACAGTATATGATTTTTTTGATTTCAACAAAATAGATTTTATGTTAAAAAAATTTAGAGTATTTTTTAGAGAATTTGAAAAAAAATCTGAAGCTATTTGCGTTTGTTTATTATTAAAAAAAAATCACTTTTTTGAAAAAAAATTGATTTTTAAATAGTTCATGTCTTTCCTCCTTATGTTTGAAAAAAATAGATTTTGAGAAAAACTAATCCTAATAGTTTTTTATTATAGAGTCAAAATAGATTTTTTTAAAAATCCTAAACAAACACTTAAAAATGACATAATTTTTCTTACTAAAACAATCGGGGCCTTTATGTCACGTAAAGACAAAGGAATGGAAAAAAAGAAAGAAAAAAAAACTTTTACCTTTTACTGTTTGATAGAGTCGAGTCAATGACAAGCTAGAAATAAAAAAACTTTTGATCAATATTGCTTGAAGTGATGTTTTCCTCTAAAATATAGCTCTCTATTTTAGAAAAGATAAGTACTTTAGCATTCTTGTGGGGTCTTTTAATTTCAAAATGGTGAATTAGGCTTTTAAGATTATTACATTGTTGTCCTCGTTGGTCGGTCTTAGTTTTTTATTGTGAAAAACTTCAAAAAAAAATTAAATTCTCTTTTTCTTTCCGTCATTAAGAAGCAGATGGTTTTAGGTTATTTTTTGACTTAAAATCATCTATCTGCATCTTTTTCTCATTTCTTACGAATAAATAAGTGATTTTCACATCTATCAAGTTTTTTCTTTTGTGTTTTTTCTTGATTCCGTCGTTTGAGTGTTGCGTTGTGTTATTCGTCTTTTTGCGTGACGTTTGATTTCACATCTTGTTGTCGTGCTTATTTGGTTCATATTGAAATATCAACTTCAGTCAATCACGAATTCAATCAATGATTTGAATGTCAACTTCAGTCAATCACGGATTCAATCATGATTTGAAAGATCAACGTTTGATTATTATATTTGTAAGCATTTTGTCGTTATATGCTATTAACTTGGGTGATGTGAGTTTGTTCGCAGATTTACCTTTATGTTTGTAGCGATGTTGATCATGTTATTGTATTTGATATATTCTATCAATTTGAATGAATGTCGTTTTGTTTTTGTAAAAAAATACTTTAGCATAACTCCAAAGTTTCATATACATAGGAACACCTATCCCAAATTTCTAATTCATGATTGGAACATGAGAAATACTTATGGTTGAAGTTTCTCATCGGTAACCAAGAGCGTTTATATGACACGGGTTTCTTCTACCTTAGGGTGTGTTTGGTTTGGAAGAGAAGTTGTAAAGAGAGAAACATGTGAGAGAGAGTAAGAGAAGAGAGAGAAAAGAGAGAAATATAGTAGATTTGATGTATTGTGCATTTAGCCTGAGAATGGATACTTCTTTCCCACCATGGGATAGGTCCATATCCCAGGACAGCTAGCAGTTTGTTAACTGGTTTGATAAATAAAAAAAGAAAAATCAAATTAGTTTTTTAATCCTTTTTAAAATTTGTAGGACACCTCCCTCTTTTAATAATGCTAAAGTAAACCTTACATTAATTCCAGAATTGGGTACCTCAGTTAGTTTTATGTCATTTATTTTTTCAACCACCTCCCTCTTTTACAGCTTATAAGTTATAACCGGACCACCACCGGATCACCTCACTTCATCTTCTCCGGCGACAAGGTTCTGAGTTTCGACGAATCCGACGATAAACACTCCACTCCAGCAATCTAAATTTTGCTGGTGAATCAATCAAAACGGTCTAGATCTGTCACCGATCTACTATGAGGAAAATTAGATTCATAACACATGAGGAAAATTGTTTGATTTCATGAATAAGATGGTCAACAAATTACTACAGTTGCCGCACGAATCAAGGTTCGTTTGTTCGAAATTGACGTAGGCGTTCAGAGATCTGAATAGTGTTGGCGTTCGAACGCACGTCTCATCCCTTCCTAGGTGAGTCACGACGCCGCCCATCTCAGCCACCACTGCACACGTTGTTTCCTTACGTGTTATTCAATCAGCCGTGAAGCTTCTTCTCCCTCTCTTGGTCAGCAGAAGACGACAACCTCTTTGAGAAGCCATCAATTCCAAGATTTATGGTGTCAATTGAAAAAATTGATTCTAGGGTTCCAATTATTGTAATTTGAGAAGATAAAGATAAGAAGAAGGAGATGGAGCAAGCAAGAACAATGTCTGGGTTTTTGTTTAACGCTGGAGCATGCAAGAACAAATTCTGGGTTTACGTTTTTTTCTTCTAATCTTGAGTATTTTACTTTTTTAATAAAATTAACTTACAATAATAAACATGTAATTTTTATTAGTGAGAAATTTATTTTAAAAAAATACAAAGATCCACGAAATTAAAAAAAAAATACTAATTATTTTATGACATACAAAATAGTCCACATTAATTTATTTTATGTCACATATTAGTTGGGTTTTTTTTTTATCAAATTTCCTTCTCTACAACAGATTAATATGGCAGCTTACAATTAATTGAGCCAGAACAATAACCAACACAATAAATAAAACAAATGTATAATAGTTTTTTAATAGTTTAGTGGGGTCAGATTTTTTGTTGCACAATAGCCAACAAAAAGTTTCAAACCATTAACAGGTAAAAAAATCTGGACCATCCACATAAAAGAATATTAAATTAATGGTTATTATTAAACTTTCCCATGATGGGAAAGAACTTTCCATTCCCATACTAAACCCCACCATTGTTTGGTATAAAAGAGAGATGAAAGAAATAGAAGAGAGAGATATGTTGATTATATACAAAAGTACTATAATACCTATAATCCATTTAATTTAATTTAATTTCTATACAAATTTACTTATTAATTTAGTAAATTGATCCAATTATTTTTAATTGATTTAATTAATTAGATTATTTTAAATTACTATTATTTTCATGTTGATTTAAATATTAATTTTGTTTTAGCCTTGTACATAAAATTACGATTATTTTCATGTTGATCCAAATATTAACTACTGTAACTCACACCACACGACCACCACATTTGGTCATTCCACTTCCCCATCTCCATATTTATATACAATGTTAATTAAGAAAAAAGGATGTACAGCCATGGCACCAACAACACTTGAAAGTTGAAATGGCATAGTTGATGATTTTGAGTTTGATAAGAAAGTAGCTAAGGGACAAGGGTATGGATGGAATAACATATAAAGTATTATAAAGTTCTTTTCTCTCCACTTTCTGGTATGAGAAGAAGATAACAGAGGTGGGACCCATGCGTTTTTTATTCACTCTCCCCTATTTCTTTGCTTTGCCAAACTGAAGAAATAGTCCTTTTCTCTTCTTTCTCTCTCGCTTCAACTTCTCTCTTCCCTAATTCACCTCTACCAAACAAGTTCTTATTCAATCAAATTTAGCATTGGGCTTCCTTTTTGTTAATCTTTGTTGTAATATCTTCTTAAAGTTTATTATGTGATTGATGAGTTAGGTTTATCTCCCTTCAATTTTTTAAACTTGCTTTTTATTTAAGATATTTTATTTTTCTTGAAAAAATATGTTTGCTATCTACCGCTATATCCTTAGATTATTAATAGTTTGTTTTAGGAGGGTGTATTGGATTAGAATTTTAAAGGATAATTTTTGTTTGAAAAAGCCTTGAGGATTTTAAAAGACTTTGCAGGATTTTGATGACTTTGAAGATTTTAAAAGACTATTAAGGATTTCAATGGATTTAATTTATAGGATTTTAAAGGATTTGAAATGATTTTATGAATTTCAACAGATTTTATGAATTTTAAGAAATAATTGAAAAAATATCATAACACACTCTCTTTCAAAAACTCTCAATAAAAACTCTTATTTATTTTACTTTATTTTTTACGAGAGAGTTAGAGAGAGAGAGAAGGGAGGAGAGAGAGGGAGAGATAGTAAAATTTTAAAAGAAAAAAAACAATCCTAAGAAATCTCATGTTTTCATGAAAGACTTTTTCATGCTAAAATTTCACTAGACAATCCCACAAAATCTATCAAAATCTGATTTATTAAACAATTCTTCCAAATTTGAATGATTTTGAATACCACTAGACTTTTTTTAAGTGATTAAGAGTCTTGATTGAATACCATAAAACTTTTTTTAAATGACAAAGAATCTTGATTGAATAACACAGAACTTTTTTTAAATTGAAAATAGTTTTGATTGAATACCACAAAACTTTTTCATGATAAAAAAGTCTTTTAAAATCCCTTAAAATCATGATTCAATACACCTCCTTAGTTAGTTTTTTCTAAGCAATATAAATAAATGAGATTAAGGAAGTTATACTTTCAATTTTTTTTACTCCATTGAGTCGTAAATATATCTAATGTTGATGTTTAATAACTCTAGTTATTTTTTAGGAAATGCTAACATTTTTTTATGATATAATAACTCTTGGAGAAATGTTAACTTGTGTTTGGCATAAGTTAAGGAATCGAATATAAAAATAATGTATTGGAATGTATGCATTTCATTTAATCTTTAACTTTTTAATGAATTCAATGCACAAAATTTTATAGAATATTTCTTCTTTTAGAGTTCTTAACATGTGTCCTAAGGGAACAAGTTAACACCATCCTAACTCTTGTTAATGATTCCCTGGAAAAAAAACTTATGTTAATGGTGTTTAATTATGAGATAAGACAAATTACTCTTTTTGGCAACACTTTTATCAATACACTGCTCAAGTTTGCAATAGTTTGCATGTTCCTGATGGGGTTATCCTCGTTGCTATCGGTATTCATGAGCTGCAAGGTCGGTGCTCCTCTATATAGTATAGTTTTTTTTGTTTGAAGGACTCTATATAGTATAGTTTATGAATGGATATCAAATAAATACCCATAATGGTTTTAATTGATAAGCTGGATAATGAGAGCGCATACCCTTAGTCAGTTATAAATCAGGTAACTAAACTTGAGATAAATCATGTAGTTTATTTTCATATGAACTTCGTTAAAAATAAACTTATATTTAAAACTAGGGAAATGCTAACCGGTGCCCCCGGGGCATTGGTTAAGGATATGAAAAAGGGAATTATATAGTAGTTAATGCATTGAAATTGTGTAATTAATTTATAATAAAGTCAAAAACAGTTTTCTTTTATGGTAATAATTCCCTTTTATGGTATGTTTAACCAGTGTCCCGGAGGCACCGGTTAGCAGGACCCTTAAAACTAATCATGTTTAATTATTAGGCTAAATACTTTTATTGTCCTTTAAGTTTGACAAAAATACCGAGTTAATCCTTTAAGTTTTTTAAATTCTAAATAAGTCATTTAAGTTATTAATTTAATGTACTGTTACCCTTTTAAGAGACCTATTTAAAACTTAAAAACTTCAAATAGGTGCGCTAAATTAAAAGCTTAAATGATTTATTTGAAACTTAAAAAAAACTATTTAAAACTTAAAACATTTAAATGACAAACCCGGTATTTTTATCACACTGAAAGATCGAAAGAAGTATTTGGCTTAATTATTATTATTAATGACTTTGATTATTTTATAATTCAATTCCAATTTTTTTTCTTCGGACTAAGAAAAAATCAAACACAATCAGTATGATGCACTCCAAATTCTAATAATAGACTTGGAAGACAGTTTTTAAGATATTTGTTTATCTTGTCAATTAAATGTTTACTATTTCCATGGTTTAGATTGATATGTTTTCAGATTCTTAATATTGTTTTGCTTGGGGTTCATTTATTGAATTTTTGTTCGATTGTGTTCTTTTATACCATTTTTGTTAAAATTTAATACACTTTAAGAGTTGATAACCCGATTGTTCGGTCAGGTTTATGTCCCTCTATTTTTGTACTTCATTTTTTTCATTTTTGTTTAAGGTATTTTATTTTTCTTAAAATCAAATTTGCTTCCTAGTTACTAGCATACCCTTAGATTAAGAGTATTAATATGAGATTAAGGCCCCGTTTGGTTTGAGTTTATTTTAAACTTATGAAAAATAACTTATGTAAATAAACAAGTTTTTATTTTAATTTATAAACTCTTACTAACGAAAATTGTATCTTCATAAACTGTTTTTTTATAAACTACCTTAAAAACTTATAAATAATACATAAAAACTTGTTTATTTGCATAAGTTGTTTTATATAAGCTCTAAAATAAGCTAATCCAAACGGGCCCTAAGGAGGTTATAACTTCCATTTTTTTTAACTTTTTAATTACATTGATGGATACTATTTTTTTGTCACAAATATATCCAATGATGATGTTTAATAACTCTAGTTAATTTTTTTTATGATATAGTAACTGTAGTTAATAATGTTTAATGAACTAGAACATTAACTTTTGAATTTTTCACAAATGAATAATTTACAGGTTTATAATACTAATGTCATATCTCAATTTGATAATATTATTCAATATTAACTACTATTAATTATTGTATTCAATTAAGGTTTAATTTAATAATATTAACTAAAATCCTAATTATACACAAATATAAATCATAAATCTAATAATTTTCTCCATTTCAACTAAAGACAACGTCTCTACTGTGTTAGAAAAAGATGCACATAAAAGATAAAGTAAAACAACCGTTTTCGAAGAAAAACTAAAGCTAAAACATATTCTAGAAAAATAGTACACACAATAGAATAAAGAGACAAAAAATAAAGTGATGATGAAATTAAGATGTGATGAGGTAGAAAGTAAGAATGAGGTAGATTGTTTGTGTTACTTTGTGTACTTGTTATAGAATGAATTTTTTTTTTTTGTTTTGGTATTTTGTGTTGTTTTTTAGTCGCAAATATATGTAATGAGTATAATAACTCTAGTTAATTTATTTTATGATATAATAACTTTAGTTGCCGATGGTTGATGATTTAAACATTAAAATTTAAATTTTTACATAAATGTATAATTTATAGATTTGAAATGTTAATGTCATATAACAATATTAACATCTATTATTATTTACTTGTGCGATACAGTTAAGTTTTGATTAATATTAATTAGATTTATAATTGTACACAAGTGTAAATCATATGTCTAATTATTTTCTCCACCTCGACTACAAACATTTGATGTGTTGAAAAAAGATGCATATAAAGGATAAAGCAAAACAACTGTTTTCAAATAAAAATCGAAATTGAAACACATTTTTTGAAAAATTATACATACAACAGGGTAGAGAGACAAATAAAGTACAGTGATGGTGAAATGAAGATGAAACGAGGTAGAAAATGACCATGAGTTGAAATGTTTGTGTTACTTTATGCATTTATTATTGAATGAACTATTTTGGTATTTTATGTTACGTTTTAGTCGAAAATATTTTTCATGTTTTCTTCCTCCTCTATCTTTCCATCAAAATATTTTTACAAAATATGCGATCTTGAAAATTAATCATTGTTTAAGAGATCACCTTTAACCAAACCACAATCAGTAATGTTGGGTTCATCAACCTCCAAAATAAAATTATCAATTTCTCTGGCGACCACATGCCTATAATTGTCACCACCTGTCGAAATCTACAGAAATTATATGTTGGTGAATGCTAAAAACATTATTCTGTGATCGATTTATCTGAATATTATATATGAAAGATACAGTTGACTTAAGAAATACCGAATATCGAGATGGAGGAAGATGATGATGTAAGGAGAATGAGGATGAGACGGAGGAGGAGGAGGAGGAAAATGGAGCGTCCTTTTCTAAGACTTTAAATTGGATTGCGTCAAATGGATGTGTTTTAGAAGAGGCATGTCCATACACATGAATAGCTGCACCACCTATACATTTAGAAGAGCGTCAAACTCTAGAAAGATTAAGAATTGAAACTGTAAAACCAAAAACCTTGAAGAGATAAAGGCATATGTCAAGAAGAAGTGTCTGTGATGGTGGAATTGAACTAGATTGAAGAGATGGACAATTTGGGAGTTGCGGATGAAATCTATGCTGAACCGATTGATGCATTGACATTTGATGGGGCAGAAAAATATAAAGTTTTGATTATGGTTTCGGTCCAGGCTACTGGCTCGTATGTAACTTCCATAATCATTATTATAAAGATGGTGATTAAGGTAGGTTTACTAGATCTTTAGTCCACAACAAGTATTTAATTAGAAATTAGTCGAAAACATATATAATGATGACCCATAATATCTTTAGTTGATTTATTTTTATGATCTAATATCTCTAGTTTACGATGTGTAATGATTTAGAGCATTAACTTTTAGATTTTTACATAAATGTATAATTTATAAATTTAGAGTATTAATGTCATAACTCGTTATAAAAATATTATTTAACATTTATTACTAACGTCATCTTTGTTATTTAACATCCAAAGATGATTTTTTTTTTTAGGGAATTCAAGGATGATATCTAATAACCCTAGTTAATTTCTTTTTATGATATAATAACTACAAGCAATGATGTTTAATAAACTACAACATTAACTTTTGAATTTTTCACAAATGAAAAATTTACAATACTAACATTGTATCTCAATATGATAATATTATTTAATTATTACTAATTGAACACAAATATAAACCACATATCTAATAATTTTCTACACTTCAACTACATACATCGTCTTTGTTAGGTTGAAAAAAATGTGCAGATAAAGGATAAAGTAAAACAACTGTTTTTCAAACAAAAAAAAAACTGAAATACATTTTAGTAAAATCGTATATACAATAGGGTAAAGAGACAATCAAAATAAAGTGATGGTGAAATGAAGATAATGAAGATGTGATGAGGTAGAAAGTAAGAATGAGTTAGATTATTTGTGTTATGTTAGTTTCTAATATATCTAATGATGACGTATAATAACTCTAGTTAATTTATTTTTATGTTATAATAACTTTAGTTATTGGTGTTTGATGATTTAAAACATTATCTTTTAGATTATTACATAAATCTATAATTTATAGAACTAATGTCATATCTTGTTATTATTATTTAACATTTATAATTATTACTTGTTTGTTACATACAATCAAGTTTTGATTTAATTAATATTAATTAGAATTCTAATTGTACATAGGTATATACTAAATGTCTAATAATTTTCTCTGCTTCAATTACATACAATATTTCTGTTGTATTGGAAAAAAGTGCAAATAAAGTATAGATCAAAACAACTATTTTTGAATAAAAATTAAAATTGAAACACATAAATCGTACATACAACAGGGTAAAGAGACAAAGAAGGTAATGTGACGGTGAAATGAAGATAATGAAAATGAGCTGAAGTAGAAAACAAATATGAGTTGGATTGTTTGTGTTACTTTGCGCCTTATTATTGAATGAACTATTCTTCTGTATTTTGGTATTTTGTGTTATTTTTTTGCCACAAATATATTTAATGATGACGTATAATAAATAATTCTAGTTAATTTATTTTTATGATATAATAACTCTAGTTAATAATGTTTAACGATTTAGAACATTAACTTTTAAATTTTTATATAAATGTATAATTTATAGATTCATATTATTAATGTCCTGTTTGGATATCATAATATTATTTGGATATATGTCTAACATGTGCAAACATTGCACATGTTAGAGCAACTAAAATGAGAAACCTTTTATTGAAAAACAAAAATTATTTATGAAAAATATACATATTTAATACTAATACACAAGTTTCAATGCAAACTTATCAATTTAAACTTCTTAACATGTGCAATTTAACATTTATTATTATTACTTGTGAGATACAATTAAGTTTTGATTTATTTAATATTATTATAATCTTAATTGTGCATAAGTATAAATCACATGTTTAATATTTTTCTCCACCTCAACTACAAGGAACATCTATGTTGTGTTGGAAAAAGATGCATATAAAAGATAAAGTAGAACAATTACTTTTGAAGAAAAATTGAAATTGAAACACATTCTAAAAAGATCGTACATTCAACATGGTAAATAAACAAAGAAAGTGAAGTGATGGTGAAATGAAGATGAAGTGAGGTAGAAAGTGAGTGATAGTTAGATTTGTTTCTGTTACTTTGTGCACTTATTATTGAATGAACTATTTTTTACGTTTTGGTATTTTATATTATTTTTAAGTCTCAAATATAACTAATGATTATGTTGAATAACTCTGGTTAATTTTATTTTATTTCATGATATAATGACTCTAGTTAATTATGTTTAATGATATGAAACAAAATATTCTCTGCACAACACTTTTATTGATACAATAATAGTAATATTTTTATTCATTATATTTTTTTATTAAGTGTTAATAATCATGGCCAGTGCGTAAGATATTTTTTAACAGATGATGACGACAAGGAACAAAGTGAAAAAGTTAGGAATTTACAAGGTTTATTTTGCAATAAAAAATATACGGGGACAAAAGTCAAAAACAAACAAACTTACTTAGACGAATTAACTATTTAAGTTTTTTTTTTACTCTAATTTGCATTAAACCAACGTTTTCAAAATAAACTCTCGATGCATGAACCTTGAAGTATTTATATATATATATATATATATATATATATATATATATATATATATAAATATATATCATATGTGATCCCTATAGATTCATATTATCACTTTCAAATATACTATAACATCGCCACATCGTCCATCCCAAAAGAATCTTCTTCCTGATTTCGATATATTTTTGTATTTTTAGTTTAGTTTTGATTCTTTTACCATGACCTTTTCTTGCAATGGTTTCATCGGGGAGCACTTTAGTGCGTTTAACGTGGGAAAGACATGTACCTTTGTACCAATAAAAACCTGTCACATGGAGTGCTTGTATAAAAAATTAAAAAAGTCAAAAATCAGATTTGTAGAACATAAAAGAGAGAACATGTATCAGTGAAACTTCTCTCGCGTGTCTCATAAGCTTCTTCCCCACTTTCTCCTTTTCCATTTCAAAACCCTAAACTCACCACCACCATTTTTGTCGTCGTCCGCCGCCAAACACCACCTCTGTCGAGCCGTCAACTTTCTAATATGGAATCCAAAGGTTTGTGGTTTTTTCTTTATCTTTTGTAACGGTTATAGTAATATGAACAAACCAAAATCAAGATTAAAATAGAGAATAATTACACTTCATTAGGAATAGAAAGCAAATCATGTCAATCAATTTCAATTCATTAGGATCAAATTTTATGAAATTTAGGGTTCTATTTAAGGATTGAAGTAAACCTCTTCCATGTTTTACATATGCTCTGTTTTTATAATGGCAATACTTATGTCTTTGTTTTTTATGTGGTATGTCGTCATTTAGGTTAGTCTGTTGTAAGTAACGGGTACATAATAAAGAGAAAAAAGATGAATATGAAGGAAAAATTCATAGAGCCGAGACTATAACAAACTGCAAATCAAGAATTTCACTTTCAAATAAAAATGGAAAGTTGGTCATCCATGAGTTAGTAGAAGAACATAATCATGATCTACTAATACTAGAGACAACATATGTGCTTCAGTTACATAGAAAGATAACTGAAGTACAAGCATATGAGATTGATCTGGCCGGTGACGTGGATTAAGGCAGAAGGCTACATTTCAACTTACGAGCACACATGCAGAGCATAGAGCGAATTTTGGATTTACACAGGTGGATGTAAGAAACTACATCACTGCGAAAAGACAAAGAAGTGTGGTGTGCGATGACGTTGGATGTGTTTCACAATCTTTTCAACAACAGTTGTTGGAGAATCCATCCTTCTTTCATGCATATCAGATGGATATAAAAGAACAAATTACAAATGTGTTTTGGTGTGATGCAAATATGATTTTGGATTACATGTATTTTGGTGATGTTGTTTCTTTGGACACCACATATTGTACTAATCATGTCAATAGACCACTTGCTCTATTTGCTGGTTTTAACCATTATAGAGGTACAATCATTTTTGGTGCAACACTAATGTTTGACGAGACAAGTGAGTCATTTAGATGGCTGTTTGATAAATTCTTACAAGAACACAAAAAAAAAACCAAAGACGATCTTCACTGACCAAGATCAAGCAATGGCCAAGGCACTTGCAGATGTGATGCCTGAGACTCGTCATGGTTTATGCATGTGGCACTTGTTGCAGAATGGAGTTAAAGATCTTGGGAGCTTGATGAAGGGAGGAAGTTTTTTGCTATTGAGATTGAAGCTGATTTTGAGAGAAAAAAGTTTGACTTGGTCAATGGTTATAATCTTTGTGATAAAACTTGGATCATTTCAACTTATGTCATTGAGAAAAAATGGGATGCATGTTCTATGAAGGAAGCGTTAACACTTGGCATGCAAAGTACACAACTTAGTGAAAGTTTGAATTCTCACTTCAAATCTTGTATGAAATCGAATGTGGATATCCTACAATTATTCAAGCATTTTGAAAGTGTTGTTGAGGAGAAGCGAGTAAATGAGTTGAGTTGTGTGTATGCATCCTCACATAAGCTTCCAAGGTTAGCATATGTAACTTCACCAATATTAATCCAAATGGGAAAAGCATAGACACACACACACACACGATATTTGAGTTGTTTCAATCCGGGTTTAAGTTATTCTTAGCTTTATCTACATCATATAAACATGAATCTGACTCTATTTGTGAATATGTCGTCATTAATGAAAACCATGAAAGATCTTGGAAAGAGTCATTTGATTGTGCTTCAACTTCCATTGCTTGTAGTTGTAGGAAGTTTGATACATTTGGCATACTTTGTTCACATGCATCAAAAGTGTTTGAATTTAATGATGTTAAGGTAATTCCTGATAATTATATTTTAAGAAGGTGGACAAGAGATGCCCGTTGTGGTATTGTGCAAGATTTTAGAGGAAAGAAGGTTGAAAGTTATCCTAAGTTGTCTAGAAAACAAATGCTTAGACAAGTTGTCTCTAAGTTCATTAGAGCGGCAACTGAAGCATTGTATAGTGAGGAATCCCTCAAGTCTGTTGATAATGGTGTAGATGTCTTGTTTGAGAAAGTAATGGAGGATCACGCACAAACTATAAAAAATGGCGGTGATAACAGTGATCATTCGACAGTCGTGATTTATGATGTTATGCAACCAAAGGGATTCAGGACACGACCCGGATCAAGGAGAACTAAGCGACGTAAAAGTTTTCTTGAGCAGTAGTGTAAGCAAAAAGCTCCTGCAACTAAACGCGCTCCACCTCAAGGAAGAAGTTCACATCTATATAAGTCGATGTGTAGATTTTGTTTTAGTTTTACATGTACTTTTTTCTTATTTTAATTTTACATAATCATTTTAGGATAAAAAATTTACAACCCATATGGTCAATGAAGTTTCTTGCTTCGCGCCTCCAACTTATGTGTCCCTGTTAGCACACGAGGATCAATTCAGTTACACAACCATGTTGATGGTAATTTCATATCTTTTTTCATAAAGAACTATCATTTTATTTACAAAAATCACCATTGATGATACAAATACATGTTTTGGAGACTAATTTTGTTATTGATGTAGACACCCATTGATGATACAAATTTTGGAGCATTACTTTGATTGACATTTTGCAGCGGAGGACAATGCCGGAGAGAGGCGACGACGGTGCACTTCTTGATGGTTGGGTAATATTCTTGTTCCTTCTTCTTGCGTTTTCCCCCTCTTCTGTTCTAGAAATCCAATTTTTGACTTTTTTATTTTTTAAATAAGCATTGCCACGTGACAGGTTTTTTATTGGTACTAAGACACATGCATTTCCCACGTTAAAGACACTGAAGTGCTCCCTAGTTTCTTCATGCAATTTTCATTTTTAAACTAGACATATATGTTGTTGCCTTTTTGGAAAATTAAGCTATATATATTATGTTAGTAATCATCGATGTTTTGCTTCATTGTGTAGGTTTTTTGAGATAATTTTTATTTTCTTGCTAGACCATATAGTGTGGCCAGTTGGAAATTATTAATCTATTTTGTATTTTGTTTAAAGGTAAACATTAGTATTTTTTTTGAAAGAGATAAATGTTAGTATGTTAATTATTATGTTAGTATTTTTTTTTCATTGTCAAAACTTGAACCTTAGACTTTTTAATTCATTCATTTAATCCCTTAGCTCAAATCAGGTGAACTATCCAACTTGACATGATATAAACTCTTTCTTGAATCTTACTTGAATTTTTCGCTTTCCATTGCGTGTGATGTGCTATACTTCTCGTAGATCATTTGAACTATCAATATCAAGACGTACATTGACTCATACTCCCAAATATAGATGAAGAAAATGTCCCATTAATCTTTGATATATAAAAATTGGAAGTTTCTTGTTAAAAAAAAGATAAAGAAAATCATGAGAATGATTGATAGTGCAATAGCTCTTACATTAATCTATTTTGCCATCTCCTACATCATGAGAATAAAAATGGCCAGCATCTTCACAATTATTAGAATAGTCTATTAAAACATGAAAGGCAAAAGTCTAATTAGAATTACTACAATCAAATACTAGATCGTGAGTTGAACTAATGGGTACCAAAAGAATTACTACAATCAATCAAATACTAGATCGTGGATTAACTTTTTTCCCTGAAGTTAGACTTAGTCCTAGAATGCAATGCTTACATGATTGTCCCCCCTTGGACGTCTTATTTTCTCCTCTGTTAACTTTCTTTACACAATTCTTTTTCTTATTTTTGCTTTGACAATATTACTTATAGCCAATGAGAGGACGTTAAAGTAATATTACTTATAGCCAATCCTAATGCAATTACCGATGTGTGCTTAAGCCATTCCAATTCAGCACATTGCTACACTACATACCGGTTGCCACTGTTTTCACCCTCATAAAGCCATATATCCTCATTCACCATGAACCATGAGCTCACTCTCTAGAACCTTGCTTCCATTACTTAAAAAATTGGGAAGTATCTTATATGAGCATCAAATACTGAGAAGCCAAACTCCATTTCAAAATTCAAACAATTGTTCAACAAAAGCAAAATAATAAACAATATTCTCTACAAAAACCGCCACATATATCTCACAATCTACAATACTCTCTACAAATATTCAAGTTCATATTATACATTTGAATCAAATAATCAACTTATTCAAGAGGTTTTTCTCTATTTAGGGCATGCTTGAATTGACTTATTGAGAGCTTACGTGAACTTATCTTTTTTTGGTGGTGGCCGGAGTTTGAACCCCGGGTCTTACATACATTATACATTGTCCATACCAACTGAGCTTATCTATTAACATATTCCATTGTAATGGTGTTTGGGTAAATCAATTAAAAGATCTTATCACAATTTCATAAGTCTCTTCTACCGTATTTTGATAAGCTCTCATTATTAGTTAATACATTGGCTTAACACAATTTTTGGAAAATATGTAGCCTCTTCGAATCTTGCATGTCTCATTTTAATCGAACTTCTATTTTATTTTATACACACGGACAAAAAACCAATACAAAGTCCGTCCTTACATGTAAGTGCATAATGATTTCACTTATATCTTAATTATATTCTATAACAATTTTTTAATTTTTTTTTCTATTTTTTCTACCTTAATATAACATCACCCTTAACTATCAATAAAAAATAATAAAATCATCAAACTCAAATGTCTAAGATTAAGAAATACTCTCTCCGTCTCAAATTAGGTGTCTTTTTAAGTTTTACACGATTACTAAAGATATTTGGATCAGATGATAAAAGTTTTCATCCAACTTTCTTTCAAAAAAAAGTTTTCATCCAACTTAATTAGAGGTCCTCAATGATAAATCTTTTAAAACATAGTTTTTCCACCAATTATGGTCTCACCCGGTTCGAGAATTTTAGAGGATTGCCCGATTAAAATAAAATTAAAAATAAGATAGGAAAGAAACTAGGGGTATTTTATAGATTAATAAAACTAAATTTTGTGTTTTTCAGGGGTGTAACAGCAAATCCTAGTAGTAGTAGTAGTAGAATACATACGCTACAAATAAAAAGCACACATATATAACCTAAATCTCTCTCTCACTCTTCCCTTCAACTCCACGGCGCAGATCCGAGGAGTTTGGGAAACCCTAATTTTCAATCTTTCTTCGATCCTTGTTTCGCTTCAATTCTCTCTTCTTCACTCACACCACAAGCAGGTATTCGTATCTCAATTCTCAATTTCTCCCCTGTTTTCATTCTTTTAGATTTTAATCTGCCTTTTTACCTTTAAATCATGAACTTTTTGTTTTGAATCTAAGCTTGATCTGATTGCTTTTTTATTAATAATATATTAAAGTTCTGATCTTTGAAATCAATCATGATTAACACAAAGATAATCGATTTTTATTATTTGTTGTATGCTCTGCTCTATGCAGTTGCTTATAAAAGTTATGATTTTTTAAATCAATTATGATTAACAAAAAAAAAACAAAAATCAATTATTATTATTATTATTATTTTGTTATGATTCGTTGCATATCGAGTTTGAATTTAAGATTTGAATCATGTTATGGGGGATTTGTTGTTTTCTGATTGGTGCTTTTTCATGTGTTTATTTGTTTATGTTAATGTAGAGTGATGTTTGAATTTTTTGTAAATTTGGTTTTTTTTATGATCTATTTGTGCATCTGTATTGTTCTTGAAATTCTATTATTTTTTAAATCATGGAATAAAAAATCTTAGCTTGCTTAGAACAGCCCTTGTATTATATGTGTTTTCTTGGAGTGGTATTTGGGGATGTCTTTTTTTTTTATGGTTTTATTTTTGTTGAAAATGTTTTTTTTTTTGTGATATATCTGTTGAATTTTATCTAAAGTATGTTTTTTTTTGTTCTGTAGTCATGGCAGGTTTAGCTCCAGAAGGTTCACAATTTGATACCAAGCAGTTCGACACTAAGATGAATGAATTGTAAGTAAGGAAGTAATGCATGATTTTTGTTTGCATTATATTCTGTAATTCTGTAATGCATGAAGTAATGCATAATTTTAATTACAGGCTTTCCACTGAAGCACAAGAATTCTTCACGTCATACGATGAAGTCCATGAAACTTTTGATGCAATGGGATTGCAAGAAAATCTTCTGAGAGGCATATATGCTTATGGTATACAAATGACTTTTCATTTTTTCTTTAAGCACTTATTAAGCATGCATGATAACAGCGTCACCCCAATTAGGACCTCTCACAATTTATTAATCATTCCTCCAAAAATTTAAAAACTAATTGGGTGCTGGACTAACTATTTTGAAAACTGTTTATAACTCATAGACATTTATTTTTAGACAGGGGGTCGTGGCCATTAATTAACTCATATAATGGGTTTGACTTGACCTCTTGATAGTTGTCACTATATAGCCCCATGCTTGTCATTGGTATCTACAAACAATTTAGAGGGCAGCAACTTCTTTTCTTTAATCGCATGTGCGGAGAGATATGTTTTATAAATTTATCTGTTTCTTAATATTCAATTTTTAGACCGTTAAAATTGTATTTTCTTAACGTTCTTATTACGTTTTAAACCTAAATACATCTATACACGTAGTAGAACTAGTTTTTCATTTTACAGAATATTGAAACTTTTAATGTACTTGACTTAAATGGAATACCATGTGTTCTGTTCTGTTCTTGTGCTTAAGGTTTTGAGAAGCCATCTGCAATACAGCAAAGGGGAATTGTCCCTTTCATCAAGGGTCTAGATGTGATCCAGCAGGCTCAGTCAGGAACTGGAAAAACAGCGACATTCTGTTCTGGAATTTTGCAGCAGCTTGATTATGGTTTGGTTCAGTGCCAGGCTTTGGTTTTGGCACCAACAAGGGAGCTGGCACAGCAGATTGAGAAGGTTATGAGAGCACTTGGTGATTACCTTGGTGTTAAGGTTCATGCTTGTGTTGGTGGCACTAGTGTTCGTGAGGATCAGCGTATTCTCCAAACTGGTGTCCATGTTGTTGTTGGCACTCCTGGACGTGTGTTTGACATGCTGCGAAGACAGTCTCTTCGGTCAGATTGCATTAAAATGTTTGTTTTGGATGAAGCTGATGAAATGCTTTCACGTGGTTTCAAGGACCAGGTGTGTTGGTTTTCTGATTGTTAGAACTGAATTTAGTTGAAATCTTTTTTTTTTTATTGTTTCCGTTATGTACATGGTTCATGCGTGGTGTGTCTCACTATTTTTCCGTTTTCTAAAACCCTTTAACGTTCATTTGACATACCCCTTCATTTGACATACTCGCAGTAGCACCAGATGAATTTCTCTTGTTTTATATAGCTAACTGTTGATGTTCTTATATGTTCGGAAAATGCAGATCTACGACATCTTCCAGTTGCTGCCACCCAAAATCCAGGTTGGAGTGTTCTCCGCTACAATGCCCCCAGAAGCTCTGGAGATCACAAGGAAGTTCATGAATAAGCCAGTGAGAATTCTGGTAAAGCGTGATGAATTGACCCTTGAGGGTATCAAGCAGTTTTATGTGAATGTTGACAAAGAAGAGTGGAAACTAGAGACATTGTGTGACCTTTATGAGACTCTGGCTATCACTCAGAGTGTCATTTTTGTGAACACAAGGCGCAAGGTGGACTGGCTCACTGACAAGATGCGAGGCCGAGACCATACTGTCTCAGCCACCCATGGAGACATGGACCAAAACACTCGTGATATCATCATGCGTGAATTCCGCTCTGGCTCTTCTCGAGTTCTCATTACCACTGACCTTTTGGCCCGTGGTATTGATGTTCAGCAAGTGTCTCTGGTCATAAATTATGATTTGCCTACCCAACCTGAAAACTATCTCCATCGTATTGGGCGAAGTGGGCGTTTCGGAAGAAAAGGTGTTGCTATCAACTTTGTCACATTGGAAGATGCAAGAATGCTGGCTGATATTCAGAAGTTCTATAATGTGATCGTAGAGGAATTGCCTTCAAATGTTGCTGATCTACTCTGATGAGTTAATTTTTGTTCTTTGTTAAGTCATCGGGGGCTTTTTAGATTTTGACAAGTGCTATTTTCTGCTCATTTTCTTTTACAATTTTTACCCATTAGAGTTCAAAGACATCTGACTCTATTTATAATGGATTCTATGAATTTTGTTTAATTACTTAATTATTAGGGTGCTCTAGACCTTTTTTATTTCTGTCTTGTGTATTTCTTATATTTAAATTTAAACCTTATTGCTAGCAACCCTTATTTATATCTTACTTGACATGTGAATGTGTCTAGATCTAAGAAGTATTTGTTTAGTGAATGATTTGTAGCATGTTAGTTTATTTGCATGACTGCTATTTATTTTGTATCTAAATTAAGGGGTGATCTAAAGCAGAGATTTGGTTTAGTTGGACTGTTCAGTTGTTTATGGGGTATTTGCCAAAAGATAGTATTTCCTTTCATGTTTTTTCACATTCTTTTTCTTTATGAGATAAACCTCTTCACTGCACTGCCATTAGTTCTAAAAGAGGGGGAATTTTTTAAATCAGCTCCAAGGTACCAGTTGTTCTGCATTTAGATGATCCAATGAAGAGTTATCTTTTAGGAAATTGTTGAACATTACAAGTATCCTAAGGGAGCTCATTTTTAGCTAGTAATTACGTTTGGATGCTGTCGCGTCGTTTTTTGGAGATCAAGGCTATTTGATTAGCGTTTGAGTCACTAATTTTTTCACGACTGAACATTTAATTTTTTTAAGAAAAGGGGGAAAAGTTCAAACTACCCCATATTGAAGAGATTTAGGGTTCGGGGGTTAGTTGCATAAAGGAAGGTATTAACACCCTTTGTGTCCGTAGTATCCTACGGGAACCTCTTGGTTTTATTTAATGTTTTGTGCTATAAACTTGCTTGTTTGAAAATGGAATTTAAAATGATAAAGGAAAAAAAGAGACCTATTTATCTACATTTTTTATTGATTTGGAAGGACATGGTCCTTTGCCTACGTACCCGTGAGGGATAAAAAACTCGTAGTTCGGGGTAGAAATTGACGTTTGATTGGTTGTGTGTTTTTTATTAGTTTTGAAAAAGGGTTTTAAAATGAAAAGCCAAGTGGCAAATATGAATTGGTTTGTATTTTTTTATATTAAAAGATGACTCAAAGTATGACAAAATGAATTGAAATTGATTAAGAAAGTAAAATAAAAAGGGAATCACTTGATTGTAAATCAAGGTTTATTATGAAAATATTTTTTTGATTTTTGTTATTTGCATGTTTTTGTTGTTTTGGAATAATTATGAAAATTAAACTAACGAAGCAATAAAAATAAAAGCGCGTGGACTTTTGTAGTGACGTTGGATCACCACAAAATCCATAACCTAATTTTTTTGCATTTTTTGACATATATAAAGCGGTAAAGAAATAAAAGAGGACACACACAGCACACTTTTCTAATTTATATTGTTTACATTGAACCTAGCTACATTCTAATTGCTGGAAAACAAATGACGATAATTAAAATGTTAAATGATAATAGAAATAAAATGAAACGCAAAAAAATGCTAAAAAGTAAGAGAATGAAAGAAACTAAGAGAGAGGGACAACCGAAGGGACAAAAGTACCGAAGGGACAAAATTACCGAAGGGACAAGATTCCGAAGGGACAGAAAAAGAGGGAGAAGAAAAGAATAGCTCGTCAACACAAGCTAAATGAGGGAGAAGAGAGAAAAGTTCTTTGACAACTCAAGAGAACTTTTGATCTGTGTAATTGTGAGGGACGAGAACTCTATTTATAGGTGGGGAGGTTGGTGAAAATGGAAAAATGGTTTAATGGTTTTTGATGGACAATTATGATGAATTTTGAAAAAGGAATGTTAAAGTTGACACTTGACTTGAAATTTTTTTTGGACCTTGGATATATTTTTTGTGACCTATTAGACATTGACACTATTATTTTTGGACATTTTGGACAATTAGTAAAAACTAAAATAAAAGTGATTAAAGTAAAAGAAGAAA
>Ga0315915_1001151_pt1 | contig 31163 bp, 11 predicted proteins | sample MpolbnodulesMG_FD_207738 | JGI IMG/M metagenome (GOLD analysis project Ga0315915, IMG submission 207738) | Medicago polymorpha root nodule microbial communities from Los Angeles, California, United States - branched nodules | ecosystem: Host-associated > Plants > Roots > Nodule | place: USA... | reverse complement strand
ACTGAACCAAAAAGTAAAATAATTTTTTTTCATTCATTTTTGATAATTAATGATTATCCCAAAAAAAAAAAAAAATAATGAGTAAAAAATGATAAGTCTTGGTGACAAACTCGGACAGGCTCAATTGATTTAATCGAAAACGGGTTTTTATTCGCATTGTTGCCTGACATCCACTTCCGGCATCACCGTCACAATCAGTTTGAGGAGCTCAAGTCTTAAATTTTTTTAGTAGATCAAACTTAGGTTTTACAAATCCTAGACTATTTCCACCACTATCCGCATGTACGGCAGTTTGACCTTTGATCTGATTTTTAAAACATCGCTTATCCACATTAATTGATTCAATCTTCTTAACTCAAATTTCAAATGATATATCAATGTCCCATTTATATTTAAAATGAAATAAAACAATTAAGATGAATGTTTGGTTCCACTTTTAAAAGAGACATCTTTTTTCAATGTTAAAATTTAGAATGTTTTAGAGTATAATTGATTTTGACTCTAAAATGATTATAACCTTTTGCCTCTACAATTGATTTTTAGTGTTAAATTCAATTTTACACGATTGTATCAAAAGATAAATAACTTTACAACCAACCGACTTGTAGTCGGAATCAATTCATTTAAAAAGAATTTTGCCTTTGAGTAATCAAATACTATAAAATGTTGCATTGGATTGGGTTAAATCATTTTTATCATGATCAAAACAAATTATAGTGCAAATATGAGAATTACAAAATTTATAGCGATCAGCGATGTAAAAATTCGAACTTATATTTTATAGATAGAAATCTATGTAATATAAACATTTTTTTGTTGTTGTGATTAGCAGGATCTGACCTAATTATCATCATGGGTCTTAAGTATAGAACTTTAACCTAGTCCAACTCCCTACCACCACGCATGGGCTCTCTTTGTGATTACTAGGAGACGACAATGAATTTTGCATATCAACTAACAATGGTTACATTTCTTTATAATTCTTTTTGTTAGTTAAAAAGAAGGGGAGCATGCTTTGAGTTAATATAAGTTTATAGGACTATTAGTTAATGAATAAATCCCTTATCAAGGACAGGCAGCTTGAAATCCAACAAAAGCCAACACTCGTTGACTTGCTGTCACCTGGATTATGGTTACAAAATACACGTCTCAAGCCAACGACCAACATAGAGCAAAATGATAATGACAGGACTAAAGTTGTATTTGGATTAGTTTATTTTAATTTATCTCTCAAGTATTTTTTATATTCATTACCTCATCAGGAAAGAACATATATAAATTCTTATTCTGGGTAGCAAGTATCATATTTGATTGTATCACTTTTAGATACGAATAGACCCCGTGAGCTTAACTCAGTTGGCCGGGAAATTGCATAATTTATACAGGGGTTGGGGTTCGAACCCCCAGACATCTCACTTCTCCACATTTAATTGTATGAGCTCCAGCCACTAGACTACTAGACCAAAAAATAAAATAAAATACGAGTATCAAATACATGAAATGATAAATGATTATGTTGTTTATATTTTATTATGTCTCTATTCAACTCCATATCTTTTATCTCGTCTCTTATATATCATGATCATTGAACATACCCTTAAAATAAACTTTAAAGCAGTGCCGAACAAATTGGACTGACCTTACCTGAAACCACAATATCCGTTTTTAAAACTTAGCGATGGTTATATCACTCACTAATTTTTTAGTAACAAAACTTAGCGATCAAAGTAGAGAGAGATTTCACCTTTTTCCCTCTCTAAAATTCCCTAGTTATTTTGTTTTTAAATTAAGTTTCAACTAGTTAATATTGGGTCGGTTCGGATGAAGATTTATGGATGGCTAGGTTAAAAGTGATGCATATATTAATTTGAGGTTACAAATTGAAAAAACAAAACCAATCAATATTATATTGAAATGAAAATGACACTTTATTTAAGACATTCCTTTTGTAAATAGGATATTCATAATGTGAAGAAGTGGGTATTAAACATGGATAGCTAGGTGCCCACGGGTAACTAAAATCAAAATTCTATAAATATATTAAATATCTTATGTATTTTTTTGTTTGTTTTTTGAGTTAACCCTTTGGTTCTTTAGGAAAAAAGGATCATGACAATTTGAAATTTGACCTTGAGGTAAGGATAACTTAATTAAGAATTGTTTCAACTAGAAATTAAACTCGAGTTCGACCAAACGATTCGTTTATGGTGAAGCTCATTAACCACTTGAACTCAATTGTTTGGTTAATATCTTAATACCTTATACTTTTTAATAAAGGTTTTCCATGGGGCGGTAATGGAAGGGCGTGGGTATGGAGAAGTCGTCTGTTTGCATCGACGAGGAGAGTGTGAGGGAGTGCGTTGCTTTTTTATGTAACATTGTTTTGTAGGACACTGTTCATGACTCTTGGAGGTGGATGTTAGACCCGGTTCAAGGATATTTGGTGAAGGCAGCATACCGCTTTATTACAGACACATGCGTCATGGCTGACAAGTCTCAGGTTGATGATGTTTGGTCAAAGCATATTCCGTCAAAGGTGTCTTTATTGGTGTGGTGTCTCCTTCGCAATCGGCTTCCTACTAAAGATAACCTGGTTCAATGTGGTATTCTTAATCCAACAGATGACATGTGCGTGGCTGATTGTAATGTCTTAGAATCATTTACTCACCTCTTTTGCATTGTAATATTTTTGGTGTTTTGTGGTCCAATGTGCGGACTTGGTTGGGAATTTATTCGGTCCCTCCAGGGGAGCTTTGGCAACATTTTATTCAGTTTACCAGGATGTCAGGTTTGCCTAGATCTGCTCATCTATTCCTGACAGTTATTTGGTTTGCTACTATTTGGGTGACTTGGAAGGAGCGGAATACTCATGTGTTTCAAAACACGACAGCTACTTCATTTACCCTCCTTGAAAAAGTTAAGTTGCATTCTTATTTATGGTTAAAATCTAAACAGGCAGCATTAGCTTATTCTTATTATGACTGGTGGAAACATCCGCTTCATTGTATGAGTGTGTTCTTGTAATTTTGTTTTTTGATTGGCCCTTTAAAGGGCAATCTGACTCTGTATTTTTGTAACGTTGGTGGTGTTTCTTTTTTGCGCATCTTGCGCGAGTGGAAACACTTTTGAGTATATATATATATTATTTTGATTTGTTAAAAAAAAAAGTTTTTCCATTTTGCCCCAATTATAGTATCTTTTAAATAAAACAGTGGTTACTTGTTTAAGATGCAAAGTTAGTTATGACGGCAGGTAAAAGGTGGTATATTCCTTATTTATTTTCAATTCAATCTCAACTCTTGCTTTTGTTCACATCACCATACGTTCTTCATATTCTCTTGTGCTATAAGAAATTAAGAAGCATGCGTTGATGATCATTATAACTAATTAATTTGATTAGTTTATTAATTGCAATATTCGGTTGGGCGGCACTATAAAACTAATGTAAAGAAGTAAAGAAAAATACTAGTATGTGATTATCCATATTGTGTAAGGCCAAATTCTTTGGTTTTGGTCACTTAATAGTATATTGGTAGTGGCCAATAGGAGACCAAACATGGTGATTATTTGGTGTCCGAGGAGACCTTTGCAATGCATAGACCTTATGAAATATTATTGCACTCTATCCAATTTGTTATGGAAAGCCAATTATGATCTATGTTGGATAAAAATCCCACGGATTATTAAAGAAAAGAACACACAAAAAGGGGTGATAGTGATGTCACTCATTGAGTATATCCTGTCTTGCATTAAAAAAAGTTACGACACTTGGTGTTTGAGGAAAGCTAGGTATGGCAAAATCTTATCAGTTGTTTTCTTAATTGTGTGATATCTAGGGTCAACTTGTATACCTTAGTCAATACTCCATCGAACTTAAATTAAAAGTCACTTTGTCTCAGACTGTAGTTTGTTTAAAAATATCTCTGAAATATTAATATTTTTTCCGTCTTTAATTTTAAGACTATTTGTAAACAATTGTCTCTAAATATAAGTCTATAAATTTCTGCATATATTTGCGATAAATTTATTACTTCTAAGTTCTAACAGCTTTTTTTAATCTCCATAAATTTTAGAAAATAATCGATTAATAAGGGACTAAGAGTGTCGATCAGCAAATCGCGGCAATGACTCTTTGGACTCTATGGAAGAATGGTAACTCCAAACTTCAGGAGAATGTCGATCAACCACTGTCTTTCATGGTCAAACGCACACTAGATTCACTCAATGAATGGCAGTTTATGTAGAGAGCTAGGAAACTCGGTCAACCACCGCAAACAATATATTCATGGATAAAGCTTCCATTTGCAACTCTAAAGTGCAATGTTGATTGCGGCCTCTTTAATAATAGTTCCATTACAGGTTATGGCATATGTTTTCGAGATTCTGTTGGACAATGTTTCAGGTTTGTCAAATTTCGAACTTGCTTCTTCGCCACCTGTTGAAGCTGAAGCTCTAGGACTATTATAGGCCATAAAATTTGCTATTGTAAGAGACATGAATTCAGTTATCTTTGAGTCTGATACTAAAATTGTTATAGATGCTGTTAATTCTGAACTAACTCCACATAATGAATTGGGAGACATTATTAATAGATGTAAGGATCTATTGGCATCTCGCAATGGTTATCTTGTGAGACATGTCAGGAGGCAAGCTAATAAGGTTGCTCATACCATAGCTAGAGCTGCCTTATCCTGCCCAAATGATGTACCAGACCATGTGTACTCCTTATTATTGAATGAAACGGTTTAATTTTGCCTTTGCTAAAAAAAAAGGGACTAAGAGTGTATTTCTTTATATCATATCATTTAATATTTATTATCATTATAATATATTTTTTCAATTCTATTTTCCATACCACTAATAAAAATTATATTTACTATACATATATTCTTTTTTTTCCTGTGATCTCTACTAATAAAAATCTTTAACATGTACTTTAAAACAAGTGTTATTCTCTTTCTTAATTTGTGAAAGTGACTTATAAGAAGCACACATTATTAATGTATGTGACTAGTCTCTCGTTTGAGAAACTTCAAACTTGTGCAAATGTCAACCAGCAAAAAGCAAAGGTTAGTAAGAAGATCAAAGATAGCAGCACGTGCGGAAGACAGATTGACGGCATGTCATAATAACCAACAAAGTTAATGGAGTACTTATTTTTTTCAGTTGGATAATTATTTCAGCAGAAAAATGGGAATTTTATTTTGTTTTCCTCCCCTTAATTCATGTGTTATTTACAAAGTGATTTATCTATATTGTGGAATAGAAAAAGTAAGATATAAGAGTGTATATAATAAATATATATTGAAAAGGAAAATGTAGAAGTGGTTTTGTGAGCACACCAAGCAAGGAGCACTAAGGAAGTAGCAGCAGCCAGCATAGGAAAAGTGATTTTGTGAATGAGTTTGTCGCTATGTATGTATATGTTGTGCGCATTTTATGTCTTTGGTTTGTCTTTTGTTTTCTTTAAGAAGGTAGACAATAAGGAGAGGGGAAACTATTGGAAGTGGAGACAGGTAAAGAACATAGTGGTCAGACAGCTCACCATGCAGTAACCAGTACGCACCAAGCACGCTTGCTGATCATACCTCAAAGTGATCCAAGGCATGTTTGTTTATTTATGAGAGAGATACACACAAGAAATAAATTAGTGAGTTAAGCTATCATAAGAAATAGATTAGTGATTAACCAAGTTGTTTGGGATCCAGTGGCAAGGAGCTCCTTCCAAGGACGTACCTGGGGAATATCGGGTTCGATTTCCAGGGAGAACAACGTTTGGCCAATACACATGCCTCTACACTCGAGCCGGATTAGTCGCCCACCATTTGTGGGTCGGAAACCGGTGCGAAAGCAAAAAAGAAAAGAAATAGATTAGTGATTTAGTGGGTCTCACTAATAGATTTCACTAAGCTATTACATGTGTATATCTCTCTTATCAATGGACAATAAATGAAGCAAAGTCTAACTTGTCAAGTGCAACCTTTATTTTTGCACATTTTAATCATAAACGTATAGTAGTATTGTTGAAATCATGCTATGTCCGTAGATACAAACATTATAAATTTTATTACGTGACGAGGAACTAAACACACTTGTTAAATCTTTCATCATTGCGCCACAATACAATAACTTGATCTTCGTCATCACAAAACCACATACTCATTACCGTCATCGCACCACCACCGCAACCTTTGTCTTCGCACCACCACGACCTTTGTCTAGCGGTTATGAGGTTCTTGGCTTGTTGCTGCTTGTTTAAATTTTTTATATGTGCTTGAATTAGTTTAAATGGAATTAAAATTTGTTCAGAGTTACGCCTCTTGTTATAATTTGTTATCTACTTTGTTGATTTTTTATTCAACTATTTTTTTATTCTTGACTCGTGTACCAAACTCGTTCATAACTGGGTTATTTTGTTCGATTTTGATGTAAAAAATATGGGTTGGGTGTCCAAATCAAATCCAGGAAAATTTGTTGGATAGGGCATCAAGTTTGGACCAACCCAACTCACGAACACCCCTATTAATAAGTTGAGTGATATTTAATGCTTAGGCAAAGTATTATTTACCTTTTTAACACGCGACTATGATTGAATTTTATTTAGATTTTATCTATCATTCGACATTGCTTTGAATTCGTTTGGACACTTATAGAATGCACAATGAGAGTGCTTCTTCTAGTTAGGATCAAGATAAATAAAGAACTCATTATGGTGGTGTCAAACTTTTGGTTGCCTATTTAAGAGAAGTACTATCCTAAGTACCCTATCTTCCTTTATGCGAGTTCCATTTAATGATAATATGATTAATTTGTTAAAAATGTAATGATGTTTAATAAGTTAGGGACATATTTAGTTTTTTTTTTTTTTTTTGAGTTGGAAGGAACAATACCCTAACAAGGAACCCAAAAATTCTATGTTCTTTTCTTTAGGTAAAATAAAATGTTGATTAATGAAAACAAAGTACAAAAACTGAGAGGCATAAAACCTGATCTAGTAAATACTCACAAAAGTCTAGGTCAACCATAACGAGTAATCAAATTCGATTCTTCCTAGTGTCAATTTGGATGAGCTAATTTAACTTTTATTTTTTTAAAAAAACTTAACGAGTAATATAGAAAGATAATTCAACATAAGTGGATCCCAAATAGCAGCTACCAAGGCCACATCTTGAAACGAAACTAGAAAAATCTCGAAATAAACAACTTTGGATGAAAGAAACGCATAAACTTTGCATTACTTTTTTCCTCTCTTACAAATCTAATGTAATTAGGTTTTATGATTCCTATTAGGCATCTGAAGATACCCATATGGCCTAGGTATTTTGATCCCGCATTGAGATTAATCATCAAGTCGATAGCGGGACATCTGTTTTTTTTACTAGGATTGGATTACCTCCTAGATAGATGATGTCAGTAATCAGACTAATGTTCTTTCTCAAACCAACTTGTATGGTCTCTCTTAGTCCAATAAATTGATCCATTCCAGGGTTTTAGGTACCCCTTAAAGTTCTGAAAACTGGCATTAGGGTTGAGGTTTCAATTTAATTGATCATAGTATCAGTCAAATTGTATCTATATTGGGTGAATAGATACCCCTGAAAACCCAAAGTTTAAAATGCATGTTTTGTATCTAGAGTGGGTCAAAATAGTGTACTGCATTCAACATGAAGACATGTTAGTTCTCATCTCTTCATTTATATATGTTATGACAACATTGAAGTTAAATGTTCTTGTTTGATGAAAGAACATACTTATCTTTATTGAAATGCACCAGCTAAGATTATTTGTTCAACATAGTATTTGTTATGCTTTGGAAAGGAAAAAAGAAGTATGGTGATCAACATAGTTAAAGATTTCAACCAAAAAGGATGAACATAGTCAAATGTCATTATTGTGAAGATTTTGATCACATACACATTAAAAATCCAAAATTCATGGAGAATATGCAAATCCTAAAGGAGAAAATAGAAAAGTTGAAGAGTGCTTATCCCTTTTGCTAATGTGGTTAGTCACAAGAATGATCTTCGACTATGTGAAAATGAAGTTGATAACAAAGTGATGAAATGCGAGACTTAAGATGAAAGGAAGATATGTCGTCTCAAAGTAGGTATTCATCCAAGTCTCACATTGAGTAGCGTGGAACAAAGCGAAGTGAAGGGTTATTATAAATATGAAAATTTAGTATGAGTTTTCTTCACGACAACACATAAGTATGTCAGTTGTACATCATTGATATTATTAATCTATATCTTCATGCATCACTTGGGATGTTTCATGCAACACATAACAATGTATTGGTTCTTGTTTATCTACATCTTCATGTAATATATGAAGAACCAATCATACATAATGCATGCATATGCAATCATTGGTTGTTGGCTATGAATCATACATCTTCATGTAACACATGAAGATGTAGTCGTTGTTTGTTGGTTATAAGCCCTACATCCGTTTTTCTTTTTTGAATGACAAATATTAGTGGTTAGTTTGTTAGATCAATATTTACTCTTTCCTTCGGGTTTGAACCCATGACTCTAACTCCTTTTTTCATCTTCTTCTTCTTTTTCTTGATCTATGTTCAGAGACCTGAATAAGAACATTGACTACTAATAACCTTGACGTGGTTTTTTATGTTTGTATAGCAATAATTATATGATATACATTTTTCATTGGAGAAGTTTCTTTTTCTAATCGTGAAGTCTCTCTCTACATATATATATATATTCCCTAAAAAAATTATATATATAGCAAAATTGTGATGCAAAGCATATTTCCAAAACATATATATTTAAACAAAATAAATTCTAAACAAAATATAAATTGTAAATTTTAATGTTATCTTAATGATGACTTATTTTATATCTGAAATATTCACACAAAAAAAGAAGAAATTTAAGCATTTTTTTAAGAAGATATTTAGGCATTTTATTATCAACAATAAAATGCTCAATGTTGAATATTTGGATAACTCCTACACGTCTTCCACTTGTATTAAACATATAACCTTGAATAAGCACATTTACCTATTGAAGTTTTTAGTATTACAAATGTAACAATTATATTAATATAAATCCCCAATTTCCAATACCCACAATTGAATCTTAAAATATTTTCTACAAAAACATAAAACAAACAACTTTCTCAATCTCACATTATTTTCTCAAATGTGTCCTGATTTTCAAAATTCAAACTCTTCTAAAAATCTTCATGAGTATTAGCAATTTGCCGCCGCTTACAAACTCTAGTAGCTCTGCGGAGATTGGCCTAATACATAAATGTGAAAAGCCTTGACTTCACATGTAAATAAAGTGGACATAAGAAAAGTCTTGAAGAAAAAAAATGAGACTTTACGTATCAAATCCAGGTATCAAAAAGAAACTATATTCATGTGCTTCAGACATGCACTCCCGCGTATGTCTGGTTGTTCTTTTTATTAGGCTAAAACGTATAAATTATGAACTTTTTTTTTTTTGAAATTTTGGTTTTTATTAACTTTTTCAAACACGAACATAGCAAATATGCTTATCTTTTTCAAACACCAAAGCATAAAATATTATATAAATTCTTATATATTTCTATATTTCAAGGACACCAACAATATAACAATTTTATAGGTCAATTTATTTAAGAGTATAATTGAAAGTGGAAAAACCACCCTAAAATTATGTATCTCATTTGTATATAACATTTAGATTTAAAAGACATGTAATGTTACAAAAATGATTCTTTTTTTGTGGCTTGCCACATAAGTCATTTGCAAGACCCTAATTAAAAACGTGATTCCGCATTGCTTTTTCATGTCTACAAACCATGATGTTGTCCTTGCTTGTGCGCCTTGACAGAAGCTCAGCTGCTGCTTATGCAACATGATCAGTACCATTAAAGAATGTGTCTCTAAGTTAAGTCACATGCTTAGTCAGCCCATATATCCCATAGATTGACTAAAATTTGTAGTTTGTTTTGTTGGTTTCTTAAATTATGGTGCGGATTTAAATTCAAATTTAAAAAATAATTGAGTTTTTTTTAAAGATGATGAAGAAGAGAGGAGGAAGAAGAAGAAGAAAAGGAAAAAAGATTAAGTATTGATTATTCACTTTAAGATACTATAGACTTGCATGATCCAACAGTTTCTTTTTAAAATTAATGGGGAGAGACTAAATTGACTAACATAAGCACATTTAAGGGACCAAAACAAAAAATTTATTAATTAAGGGACCAAAACGAAACCTAAAAATTAATTAAGGAACCAAATGTGTAATTAAGCCTGAAAATAAAAACTTCACTCAACATCTGACCCTCAAAAGTGATAGTTTTTTTTTCTTTTTCTTAACTTATGTGTCCACTATTGTACTTTACCTTTAGACATTTTCTTATTTTGTCAATTGGATTTTATCATAACCCCTCAATACAGGTCTACAAAATATTAGGGTGGTGTCACGTTATTCTTTCAAATAACTTGTATATCTTTGAGGGGTTAATTGTTGAAACTAAATTTTTGAGGGATTCGTTTGAAACAATTTCTTTTTGAAGGGTTAATGTGGTGACATTCTAATCTGAGGGTTGATTCTAGTTTTTGTCTCAACATGACTCTGTTGACATGTTCAGGACCAACCTAAGCAAAAGGCTACTAAAGCCTTTGTTTTATCTTTTATGTCCTCAACAAAAAATAATTTTTTATTAAATTTATAAACAAAAAGACGTCATATGCAGGCTAAAAAGGTCTCATATATTTGTTTTAGACCTCACATATACATAAAATTTATTTGGATCAGTCCTGACCATGTTTTATAGGTAACAAGAAGGTGGGTCTCAGGATCTTTATCGACCTAGTTCAATGATCTCATCAAACCATTTTTTTTCTTTTAATTATATTTAATTCTACATTGAAATGAGCATATTAGATTTGTCTTATATATTTGTGTTGATATGTTTTTGTTTGAAACACTACGAATAAGTTTTGAAATATTTTTTATCGTCGTTTAATGTTGATTAATTTTTGTTTAAAAATATGCTGAACATAAAAGTGAATTCTCTATTTTTAATCGCAATTTTTTTTTTGTGTTCGTGAGCTTAGCTTAGTTAGTAGGGACAATGCATAATTATAAGGTCCGGGGCTCAAACCCCGACCACCACAAAAAAAAATCGCAAATATTTTTCATATGCAAGCTTCAAATTGCAGATTAAAATAATTAAAATGAAAATAATAATTTTAAGTCAATTTTCCATTGAGTAAAAAAAACAATTTTCCCTTTATATGACAGGTTTGTAGATTTGAATTATCTCCATAAAAGTATCCCTCTATTTCTTTTCATCATCCTTATTTCTCTTAATTTTACCCTCTCATCTCTTAAATAAGTCTCAACTTTATCATCGGTCTTTTTTATTCACACTCTCATGTTTACAATATATTGTCCAATCACTAGTTTTGTATGATTCAATAAGCGATAATATTTTGCTCAAAAAAATAAAATAAGCGATAATATTTTTTTTTATAGTAGTTGATTAAGTTGTTAGATAGAGATGGGAACATGTTAATGGTAGGAATTAAGATTACTTTGGTGTCCCTACTCAAACTAGTTTGCTACATACTATTTTGAGAACCAACAATTAGAAGATTACTCTTTAGGCTTCCATTTTTTCTCCCAACGATCCTAAAAAGACCACAATACCTTAACGACAATTAATTGTCGTTTAAAGACTTTTAAAATCGGTTAAACCAATTTAAAAAGTCTCGAACGACATTTAACTACCGCTAAAGAGACAAACGATAGTTAAGTGACGCTCGGGGAAGCTTTTGAGAAATTTGAAAAGCATAAAGAGAAATTTTCCAACAATTAACATAATTTAAAACGAAAATGTTAACGAGTGCTCGCAAGACACTCTTTAAGGACCATAAATAGTAAATATTTATGAAAATACATGTAATCAATGCCTTGGAAATCGAAATATCTGACTTTTTTAAAGAATAATTGTTTATTTTTGAATGTTTAAAGAGTGTCTCGGGGACACTCGTTAACAAGAGCCAATTTAAAAGGGTGTTATAAATTCGATTTTGGGTAACTTGATTTGTCCACACACTAGGCCTAACAGCCCTAGATGTGAAGGGTATATGTGTGTATATTTGAAAAAGAAACTCTAAATGTCACATTGCCTAGTTAAAATTATGATTTAAATGGAGCTTATAAATTTCACACACTTCTCACATTGCAAAATGGTCTAAAGGAGTTGTTGTATACTGATTTTTAGTTTTTCAGAATTTTTTCGTTTAAATGAATTTACTTGAAACATTAATTATGTCCGATGGAAAAAATCACATACCCTAAGTACATAAAAGAGGAGTAATACATGTCGTCTTCTTCTTGAAGAAACTAAACTAGTCCACCAAAATTGATATCAGAGATAATCAAACTTAAAATTTTGAGAAGAGCAAGTTCTCAAACCAACGTCATTAGATCAATCTAAGTAGTTGAGGAATGATAGATGTTCAAACTCGTGCTCTGAATATATCGAATGTCCATGCACTATCTTAGATCTTAATCTCGTTGTGAATTAGTTAACATCGTTGTTATCCTGATAAAGTACGTTCACTACCACCAAACCTGTTACTTTGTTGCTGTACAATTAATCTTCACTATTGATTCCACAATCCCACCCTTTCTACCTCTATTTCAAAAACGTGTAAATGAGATATTCTTCAAGCATGTGAAACATAGAGATAATAATAATAAATTGAAATTTCAGAACCACTAGAGAAAGAAGGGAGTCGCCCTTATCTTTTCTCATGTGTATCCTTTTAAATTAACATAATAAGGTAAATAAAAAGATTTTCTTTTTATCAAGAAAGAATTGCTATTCATTATGAAGAATAAGGACACTACATAAGTGAGTGAGTACACACTATATATAGGACATGCAGATTTAAAGAGTGGATTCTCCACAAAATCCTTAGTGGAGTTAACCCACGCTCAACTCAACCACAAACTTTGCCCTTCCTCAATTTGCAACTCCAACAATTGCATGGCCCCACACAATATATTTCATGCTCATTTTTTACATTGATGGATGATAATTCTCACATACGTAAACAAATATACCATTTTATCTTCTTCATCAACTCTAGGATAGAGTTCACTAGGCGACAGATAAATGCAGCAACTCATGCACTTATAAGAGAGACTATATTTCTAGTTAGTCCCGTCATTTATTATCATATCCCTTCTTGTATTGAAACAATTATTATAAATGAAATACAATGAATTTTGTTCACTTCAAAAAAAAAAAAGTATACCACATTATCCTTAAAAAAAAGTATACTACTTTATGCCCGTATTATTGGTTTTCCCAAATCAATGATGATAAATTCTTTTGTTTGTCACACACATGTTTTGCAATTTCATTGTATCTCAATATAAGCTTTGTCTAACAAACACAAATAAAATGATCTTATACTATGTATATATGTTTTTTTACTATTAGATGAATTAGTCATATCATATTTTATTTAATTTAATGGTAAAATTTATTAATCCGATGATGAAAACTAGCTTGTAAGTTATGCAAGACTTGTTTTACTTGCACCATAGAATTTGACCCTTAATATTACTCTTTTTCTCATCCTACTTCAATTAGATCACAATGAGTTACTCCCTCGTATCTTAAATATAAGTAATATTAAAATGTATTTAGTCAAAACTTGGGCTATATATACATATATTAGAGAAAGTCGAACATAAAATCTCAAAGAGGAGCACACCCCAGATCCCAAGTGTACTATTAAATCAAACTAAATGGATTGTATTTTGCATATATTGATCGAGACATATTTAATCAAATAAATTTTTGGTATGCCTTTCTCTACTAAATCTTTAAAGAATTAGGTTAGCAACATATTCTTTTCAAATCACCGTCTCTAGTTAGTTTGAATTCAAATTGGTCAAATATGGGCCTACATGATTTAGTAGTCCTATCACAATTTCAACTAATTATGTATAGTGTGTTGAAAAAGATTTGTTTAGTTAGCACTTCTCATCTTAAGAACAAAAGAATGTATTGGTTTGTTTACTTTATGAAAATACTTTCTATTTTCTAGAATTTGTGTGCATTTTACTTGTTAATAAGTAGGAAAAAGATTTTTAAAGTATCATTAAGATGGAGAAAAGATAATTTGCTAATCATGACGCATTTCTGAAAATAATAAAAATAGCTCTTTTAGCATTTTCAATTGTTAGCGAAAATGCAAGAGCAAGACAGTTATTATTGTTCACTTAATGAATCACTTTTTTTTTTCAAGTCATGAGTCACTTTTCTCTTTGTTAACATGCAAAATTAACATAATTTTTTAAAAAAGAAGCAAAAAAAAAATATTTTCACAAAGTAAACGGACCGTAAAAATTTTGCTCCTTAAATTAATGGTATAGTCCATTATATGGATTGAGAGGCTGAAGAAGTCATGGGTAGAAAGTTTAGAGTTCTAGTAAATATTTTGTCCTAAAAGATTTTGGAAGGCCTAATAAATTCTTTAAATAATTTTTAATATTTTTATAATACTCTCAAAATTATAATCTATTAACCATTAGTATTTTTTTCCTGTCCTTCACAAATATACTCTTGGATAAGGCAGAATGCTTTTCTCTCTCCTTTTATAAATTTCCCCCTCTTGTTCTATCAACCTCTTCTCCTTCGAAACTCTCAAAAAAAAAAAAAAGAGCAAAACGAAACTCTCAAGTTGGACCTTAACAAATTAAGCGCCAACATATTTGACTACAAAAATGACACTACTCTTATTATTATGAACATAAACATTTATATCAATTAAACTAAAACTATAAAGGGACAACTATAACTTTTTTATTGAATATTATTTCTTTGGAGGTTTTGATAAAAAAAAAATAATCTTTGGAAGTTAGTTTTATAGTGCACCACCAGTAATGTAAATGTTGTACTATGCACACATTAGTGTTTTTGAATACTGTTGGATTGAGTATATTATGTTTGAAGATTGCTAATGGAAATTATCGTAAAATAACACATTCATGATCCACTCTCACTAACCCCACAGACAACACAAGAATACATTGTGGGTGGTATTATCAAAGATTGGCTTGAACACAACCTAGTAAAAGATAAGTTAATGTGCTGTCTCACAAATAATAATAAGAAATAAAATTGTCCAACGTGATGAATGGATTAAAGTCCCCACCATACATTTTTCATTGGACCTAATCCAACTGTATAATAACAAGAACTTCACCCGCGTGTCACTTTTTATGCCCTCGTGTGCATGTCACTACAACCCCCAACTTCCCGCGTGCTAAAGTACAATTGCTATTGCTATTGCTTGTTACTTCCCCGCAGTCACCAAAAGTTTTTGGACAATTTCTTATCTCATCCTACTACCTTGGGTAGGACTTATATAGAGGTGTGAATTCGGATCGTTGTGGTGTCAGGAGGTCCTTGAAGTGGAAGATCATTTGTTTTGTAGATGTAGCTTTGTTGAAAGGTGTACCGACAATATTCTACCAAGGGTTCAGTGGATCTTCATAAAGGCTTGCTAGCCCCGGGGCACGCCCTCTCCCATAAGTTCTCGCCACCGACATTCATGGCTTCTAGGAGCATCTAAAGCACGCGTTCCACATAAGAAACGTGACTTAGGGCTTAAGTTACATATAAGACCTAAGCCACGGAAATACAAGCCCAAAAAGGGCTATAAATACCGACCTTGAGATCATTATCAAGGCATGACCTAAATAGACTAAACCCTACTTTTCTAGATTGTACTCACTGCAAGTACAAAAGAGTTTGATACTTGATTTTTAAGTGGATCGAAACAGGTGTGATATTTCCAGGAAAGGTGGTCACTCTTTTTTTTTATTGCTTTTCATCATCATCTTCGAACAAAAAACATCACAAAGGGTTAACTCTTATTTGGCATGCAACAATTTGAAAAATAAGAGAGGCTAGCAATGAGACTATATTCTCTTCAAAGACTCCACATGTGGAAGAGATAGTTAATGATATCAAATCTATCTCTTATAGGCGGTTTAGGAAAAGGAGGGGCTTTTATGTATTTTGAATGGTTTTTGAACCATCTTCTTTGCCTTAATATTTAATATAGGGCGTTTATTTTGTCTAAAATGAGTACTCCTTGTACTTTTTCTGATTTGTGGGTTAAATATAATATGTACTTCTCCCATTCTATACAAACTTTGATGTTAAAAAAAGATTTTTTTAAAAACCTATTTAGTTAAAAAGATTAGACCACGTGCTAAGAAAAAATTCTTCCATAGTAGTTTTTTCGGAAGTAGCCAATCTCGTTAAAATAAAAAGGGTTAGTTAAGTAAATGCACGGTCCCTATAAATATTCAAAAAAAATTAAGTCCCTACAAAACAAAATCACACTTTTCGATCCGCCTTAAACAACTCGTCGCTTCCATTACCAATTCTCAAAAGTTTAGGATTGTGTTTGGTTTGCCTTTTGAAGATTGATTATATTGATCGTGATTTGGTTCTCCTGACTTGTTATTTTGGTGGTTCCTATGTTGGTTGTCTGTCGTATTTTTATTTGGGTTTGCAAACTCATTGTTGGTCTTTTGATAGAGCTATTTGTCATCCGGTTTGTTCATATTGAAGAAAGATTTGACAATTTGGAATTTGCAAAGCCACTGACACATGTGGTTGTTAATTGAATTTGCAAGAGTTTGGAATTTTGGAATTTGCGAGTTTGGTTAAAGTCACATTATGGTGATTTGTAAAATTCAAACCGGGGATTGTGGAAGTTGAATATATAATGTTTTGCTCCTAGTTTGGTTTAGTTCATTTTGATTCATAATGGTTCTTCAATTTATTTTGGTTTGATTTAGTTTGGTTGAGTTTGCTTTAGTTTCACTTGGTTACGTCTGATTTTGATTTATTTGGTGAGTCAAGCGCTCACAATTGATTTGTTTGTTTGGTTGGGGAGTCAAGTGATCACAATTTGATTGTTTGGTGAGTTAAATACTCATAATTTGGATTGCTTCTCGCGCCCCCTCCCCCCTTTTGATTCTTCTGATTGATTGTTTCTTTCCCTTTTGATTCTTCTGATCAATTGCTTCTCACTCTCTTTTGATTCTTCTGATTGATTGTCTCTCTCCCTTTTGATTCTTCTGTTTGGTTTCTCCTCTCTATTGATTCTTCTGATTGGTTTTCCCCCTTTTTGATTCTTCTTTCTTTGTTTGATTAATATTCTCCATCATTGGCTTATTCTGTTTGATTGATCCTCTTCCTATTTGGTTCTTCTCTTTAATTGTATCTCTCTATTGGATCTTCTGTTTGATTGCTTCTTTCTTCCTATTTGGTTTCTTCCATTTGATTCTCTCTCTCTCTCTCTCTCTCTCTCTATCTCTCTCTCTCGGTTTCTTCTAATTGGTTGTTCCTCTCTCTGTTGATTTCTTCTGTCTTGGTTGTTTCTCCTTACTGATTCTTCTATTCGGTTTCGATTGAAATGGTTTGATTTGGTTTGACTTTGTTTTGTTTGGATGATTTCACTCTTTGGCTGGTTAACGATGATGGTTTTTGCTCCACTTTCTATGATGACAACTCACTTTGGTTGCTGATCTCCATTGATTCTGCTATCAGTTGATTTGGTTTACTTTTCTGGGTTGATTTGTAACAAGCTTAAAGATTAGTAAGCTTTAACTTGAGGGGTAATAATAGAAGTTTATATTATTTAATATTGTTGTGAATTCGATGAAAAAATCACACCAATAACAAACTTGATGTGTGGAGCAAGTGATAATCAGGAAACCAAAACAAAGTGTATGGAACAATTATAAACACAAGCCAAAAGTAGAAAACAACGAGAGAGAAAAGAAGAGATAACACAAAAGAATTTGTTGACCCAGTTCGGTCCAAATTGACCTAGTCTGGGGGAGAGAGCAGCCCCCCGTTTCACTATAATGATGAGTAACTTTACAAAAAAGATATGAATGGGTTACAAGAATAAGTCTCCCGCCTAATTCTACCCAAAGTCCCAATCTCTTCCTGTGACCAAGAGACTCAATCCTAATAGTGTTTCCCAAGGTGAATCAACCCTCAAACCCTAGTGTTTGTTGCCAAACCTAGTTTTGTTGTTGCCTTTGTAAACCCTTGTTTCAGCCCCCTCTATCTCCAAGTTTAGTCTAATACAAGGTCTATATTTATAGTAAAAGTTTCGCTTAAAATTTGGAACAAATTTGCACCCAAAAATACGTTTCTATTATTCGCCGCCAGCGCACCATCGTGCCACGTTACGATCCCATCGTGGCACGATTTTTCCAGAAACTTGCTTCTGGAATTTCTTCTCCCATCGTGACACGTTGCTTCTCCATCGTGGCACAATTTCTGCAAAACCTGATTTTAAGTTAACTCTCACAAATATATTTTTCGTATTTTGTTTGACAAACTCACAATGTTTCTTGTTGATGCATCATGAAGTTGAGGGTATGTGTTATATAATAAAGTAATGGGCTATGCTATTGGGTCAGTTAGTTTAGAGTCCATTACGTTTAATATATATTCTCTATTATTCTTATGAGTTTGAGGGTGGGTGTTAGATAATAAAAGTTTACATTATTTGATATGTTTTTCGTATTTTGTTTGACAAACTCACAATTCTTCTTGTTGATGCATCATGAGTTTGAGGGTAGGTGTTAGATAATAAAGTAATGAGCTATATTATTGGGTCAGTTAGTTTAGAGTCTGTTAGTGTGTGTGTGTGTGTGTATATATATATATATATATTCTCTATTATTCTTTTGTAATGTTAAACTAAGAATATTTTTGGAAACCCTAGCCGTCTCTTTGTTATTTCTTATTGAAACCTAATATTGTTAACATGATATCAAAGCTTGTCAAATTTAATGGACACCTACCTATCCACGCACCAAGCCCAAAAGAGAGTTAGGCGTGAGGGTATGTATTGAGAAAAACTCAAATTTCACATCAGATAGATAATACTCTTAATAATAATTTATAAAGAGGAATCACTCTTCACCTTATAAACCGGTTTTGTTAGGCCTCAATTTCAACGAAATCCACTATCATGTGTTACTTTAATTAGAACACACGGGGTGGAATGGTCATTTACACGGAATTACTTGAGGTAGAAGTTATATATTCGTGCTTATTTATGTGACAATCTATGCATTTGCCTAATACCATCTCAAGACTCCACAAGAAGTCTGATGACCCATTGCGACATTGAGATTAACCATTTTCGGTGTTAGCATATAATTCAAGTTGCACCAAATAATTAGGTAATGATCCAAGAGACACCTCATTGAGAGGTTGTTTGATATGATTGACTCAAGGATGTTTAGTTGTTTGTGATTGACATATAACATATTATTTATGAGTGCCGTAATTGAAATCAATAACCTTTACTTTTAGTGAATTTTTTTAGAATATACCATCAAAATGTAAACAAAAAAAATAAAAAATACCATCAATTTTAAAAAAATTCAACTAACTTTAAAATTTTACCAGTAATCTTTATTTTATTTTTTGACCATTCCATAATTGAAAACCAAAGATTATGCCTTTTGATTAACTTTCACATGAAACATATACATTAAGAGTGTCAACCTATCTTTATTCAAAGAGAAAAGGTAATATAAAGATTCTAATTTTTTGGTTTTATCTAAAAAATATAATTGATTAATATTTTTAATTTGTGTATTATTTTTGCTTATATTTGAGTTAGGAAGGAGTATACCTCATTATTTTGTTATAAAGTGTTGATTTTGTTTAAATCTTTTTGTTGTTTTCATACTTCAAAATCACTTTAACTATTCTTTTGTCAATAATACCTTCTTCTTTTTCTTTTCAAGTAGCCTAATGGCTCTTGTAAAAAAAATAATAGTCTAATGACTAGAATTTAATCACTTAAGGTAATTCGAGGTTTGAACATCGGGCCCTTCATATTATAACGCATTGTCCCTAATACGAAAATGGAAATAACTTCATTTAAAAAATAATTGCTTTTTTTGATTAACTTTTTCATGAAGCAATTCCATAAAAAAAAAAAAAAAAGTTAAATTGAGAGAAAAGGTAATTCAGAGAATCTAACTAGGTTTTTGGTAATATCTAGAAAATATAATTAAGTAATATTTGTAATTTATGTGTATATTTTTGCTTATATTTGAGTTAGGAAAGAGTATACCATTTGTTTTTTGTTATAAAGTGTTGATTTTTTTAAAAATCTTTTTGTTTTACCATACTTCAAAATCATTTTAACTATTATTTTGTCAACAATATATTTTTTTGTCAAATATTCTAGTGGCTAAAATTCACCCTTTTAAAATAAATAAATGAAGAATCTAAAATTTGAACATCGACCTCTATATATTGCAATGCATTATCTATACCAGTTGAACTAGGCCGGAGATAACGTTGTACTGGTTGATCACTAATACGTAATACCTTTCCTTCAAAAAAAAATTCGTAATACCTTTAATTAAATAGTTAAGAGAGAAAAATATGCATAGTAGATGTTTTTTTTAAACAATGTGTAGTAGATAATAAACAAACAAACAATACCATACGAAAATACAAATAATCATTTAAAAAATAATTAGTTTTCTTGATTTGCCTTATGATTAACTTTCTCATGAGGCAATTTCCATAATAAAAAAAATGTTAAATAAAGGTGATTCAGAGAATCTAACTAACTTTTTGATTATATCTATAAAATTTAATTAAGTAATATTTTTCATTAAGGTGTATTATTTTTGCTTATATTTGAGTTAGGAAAGAGAATACCTTATTATTATTTTTTTTTATATAAATTGTTGATTTTTTAAAAAAAAATCGTTTTGTTGTTTCCATATTTCAAAATCACTTTAACTATTTTTTATCAATAATACCTAATTTTTTTTATCAAATAGTCTAGTGACTAGAATTGTACCACTTAAAAGGAGTAAACGTGGAATTTGAGATTCTAACCATAACACCTACATATTACAATGCATTGTCTCTATCAATTAAATTATGCTCATTGGGACAAAGTTGCATCGGTTGGTCAATAATACTTTAAATTATTTTTTGAGGGAGAAAAATATGTGTAGTAGATAATAAACAAACTACGATATAATTTGAAAATACAAATAATTTCATTTAAAAAGTAATTAGCTGTCTTGATTTGTGTAAACAGCCTTAACAGGGTAACAAGTGATTACTTGGCAGAACAAATCCAACATGTGTTGGTATTCTTATCCACAAAATGTTATATTATATTTTTTTAACCATTTTATTAGTGTAAAGTATCAATTGATTTTGTCAATGATTATTTTTTGTCAAAATATCTAATTAATCACCTTTGGCGGAATCTTCTTCTTAATCAAATGTTTTTCATTCGTAAGGAACGAATGTAGTTTAGTACGAGATAAATCCACTTTCAAAAAACCTTTTAGGGACTCATCAAATTTCTTTTCCTCTCCAACGGAGAGGGTTTCACCGCGTTTCACCAATCTTGTGAAAAAGACAGGTTTTTTTCTAAGCTCGATAGTCATTCATGTCATATATCATTTAAGTCCTAGTTCCCATATACCCAGTGTAGTAGATGAGCGAATTCAAACCTGAGACAATACCTAAGGATCTGAATCGAGCTCCACTTGCCGCACTAATACTAATGTAATGTTGGCAAATGTTATCCTATATATAAATAAACTAAACACGAAAATATAATTAAATAAAAAAAAACTTGAATTTGAGGAGCAAGTATTTATCACATAAAACAATAAATATATTATTTTTTGATGTTTTTATAGAATAATTTATATTTTTGATAAAAATTGAAGTTAATAAGACAATTAATATAATATTTTATATGATAAGTTAAAATGTGATCTAAAAGCTTCATAAATATAGTCATCACCTTTCAAAAATAAAATGAATATAGTCATCATTCAAAAATTAAAATGAATATGGTCATCAACTTGGTCAATATATATTTTTTTACTTTATAGTCATCATGAGAGACCTTTAATTAAATATTATCCATTTTTTTATTTTTCTTTGTTGCTATAAAACCAAGTGCTACCCACTATTGCCACACCCCATAATCCACATTACACTTTGCACCCACCATTGTCACTTGTTTCTTTTCGTTCTTTTTTGTATGGGAGGTGTATTCTCAACAAATAAAACCATGGGAGAGGCACCAGAAATGTTTTACGTTAACGAGTTCGCAAAGGTTGTCCCTGAAGTTCAATCAAACCATGTCAACAACGTTGATGATTGTTCCACATGGTACGAGGAAATCATCGATGATGATCTCAAATGGTCCTTTAAACTCAACAGGTTCGTTATTTATCCTTTTTAATTTGCTCTGTTTTATATGATATAGTACATTATTATTTTTATTATTATCATTAATATTATTATTTTCGTTTAGTCACACCAACTAATTCATAATTTTCTTATTATTTTCAACAGTGTGCTTCATAAAGCGATTAGTGAATACCAGGACATTGCTCTCTTGGATACAAAGCGTTTTGGAAAGGTTTGCAAAGCTTTGATTCTAATATAAGTACAAAAATACTACCAAAATATTAAAGTAACAACAAAATTTAGTGTCGGTTTGGAATCACGGTAGATTTACTGAAATTAGGATCGTGCCACACTCGTTGCGAATCAAAATATGCAAATTTTGTTGTTAAATCTAGTGTTGAACAAATTATTGACGAATTATATTTTTACGTCTAACTTCGGTATTGATTCTATTTTTTTTAATAGTAAAACAATTATGTATTTCTTTCTTCAATAATACATAATTAAACCAAAGTATAGGCGTTGATGCTTCCTAAGTATGTGATTCTAAGTATGTGATTCTTCCTAAGTATGTGATTCTAAGTATCATGATAACTAAGAATCACATATGTATTGATTCTAAGTATGCAATTCTAAGTATGTGATTCTTCCTCTAAAAAAAAAGTATGTGATTGTTATTTATGCTGCATATAGGCGTTGATGCTTGATGGAAAGATGCAGAGTTCTGAAGCAGATGAATTCATTTATCATGAATGCTTGATTCATCCCTCTCTTTTATGTCATCCAAAGTAAGTTTGTTTTAATATATCAGGGGAGGATGTTATAGTTCTTTCTTTGTCTTTACTAATATAAATAAAATGAGTTTTTTTTCTTTTTGGTCTGACGTTATGAGAATTGTCCATGTATATTAAAATGAAAAAAATTATGTCATTATAATTTATATGTATAAATTCAAATTCCTTTTTCTTTGTTTTCTATACTTTCTTATTCCTTGATGTAATATTATTCTCTTATTCCATGTTGTTTGTAGTATTATAATATCTTGTAATAAGGGAATAAATAATCAATATTTGACGGCGTATTTCAAAACCGCAAAGAATATTGATAGCAACACTCAATTTAACATCTTTCATTTATCGGATAAAAATTCATATAAACCACACCATTTTAAATTGAACTTATGTATACAATGATGAGATCCACATTAATTTTATATCCAATAAAAGAGTGTCCGATTAAAAGGGAGTGTCAAAGTAAGTGTTTTTAACCATCTTCATTTGAAGAAGAAAAAAACTCGTGATCGGATATTTTTACAAAGATAAAAACTTTGGTACATTTTATTAGGTGTTTTTTGTATGGTTCTTAAATAAATTGGTCTTATTTTTTCATTTTTTGGTTACATCTGATCATGATTTTTTCAAATCCACAAGTTTCTCAAAGCCACAAGAAATGTATTTTTAGTTAACAATCATTAAAAAAAAACATTCAAGGAAATACACTAAGTTTTATCCTTTTAGAAATTAATACCACGCCATTATGCTTTTTTTTATAGACTTGATTGATATTTTGTTTGATGAAGCCTTCGACTAATATGAAGAGGCATGTGTGGTAATATATTGGCAGCCCCAAGACAGTGTTTATAATGGGAGGTGGTGAAGGTTCAGCAGCTAGGGAAGCTCTCAAGCACAAGTCAATGGACAAAGTTGTTATGTGCGATATTGACAAGGTTACTTCTTTAAGTCATATTCTTATTTTTTGGGGGTTCAAAGTATGTCATGATATTCTACTTAGCCGTCCCTCAAATTGAAAACTTAATTATAATATCCATATTGATGTGGGCAGTGCCATTTATTTAAGAAAAAAAATAAGGTCACTCCTTTTACCCAAAAGAAACAAGGACACTTTTCTATATAGTTTTTCTAATATTAATGTTGAATGTACCCAAAAAGAAATATTAATATTGAATGTCTGTTTCATACTAAATTATAGTTGTTTATAAAAAAAAATATAAATGTTTGATATCCATTTTGTCTCATTTTATTTGTTTTGAAACATAAATTTAAAAATTCATGTTATAAATGACATAAGTTTTGCTATGAAAAAATAAGTTGATAAAATGATATATTGATAATGGTCAAGTTTTTGTTTTATAAACAATAACATTGGTCAAGTATATAATAGAAAAATGTATGATTATTGAACAAAAATTACAATTAAAGTTGAACAAAAATATTTTGCTAAAAGGACAGACAAAATGGAACAGAGAGAGAAAATTGATAAGAATTTGTAAGACTTCAAAACTTATTCTAAGATTGATGTTATATTATATATGCTCAAATTAATAATTAATACAAAAAATTATTCTTGCAGGAGGTGGTGGATTTCTGCAGAAAATACCTGGTTGCAAATAAGGAGGCATTTGCTGACAAGAAGCTCGACCTTGTCATCAACTGTGCCAAGTAAGAAGCTAGCTTATTTTGCACATAGAAATTTATTATTTTTTGTGTGTGTGTGTGAGGATTTCATGGTGATCTTTTTACTTAAAAATTGCTACACAATTTTGTATTAAAGGGCTGAATTAGAGAAAAGAAAGGAGAAGTTTGATATCATTGTTGGAGATTTGGCTGACCCGCTTGAAGATGGTCCTTGCTATCAGCTCTACACTAAGTCCTTCTATGAGAAAGTTGTGAAGCCTAAACTCACTGAGAATGGCGTTTTTGTGACCCAGGTAGACTTTTGAAGAACACCCTTTTATGTTAGTTGTTTAATAGGCTCCTAAATTTCGCTCTCGATTGGATCGCAACTCCTAATCGACTGTTTTTGGTTAAAATTCGATTGAGTTGTAACTCCTGATTGGTTTATTTTTTTCTTTAGTCAAGCAATTTTAAAGAGTCTATTGAACAACCATATTTTTGTTACAACTTTTCTCACTACCATCTAATCAATATTGATTTAACCTTTCACACTTTCCTTTTTGTATGTTTTCATATAGGCTGGACCAGCAGGTATCTTTTCACACAAAGAGGTCTTCACCTCTATACACAACACCATAAAACAGGTCTTCAAATGTAAGAATCGATCTACCTCAAACCTTTTACAAGTAGGTGTTTGTTAGAACCGGGTTGAATTTGTTATTGGTTCACTGCATCGTTTTTTTCTATCTTTTACACAAAATTTAACCCGATTGAATATAATTAGACTTCAGATGTCTCATCGTTTGATCTTTGGTTTAGTTTTTAAAACACTTGTTCAAACAAAACATGGACATTTCGTGATGATTGAATCACCGATTCAATACAAGAAATTGTGGGTGTCGCGCAATTTGACATTTGACTAACATATGTTTTTCTTACGTGATTTTGGTTTTCTTTTCGTTCCTTCTTTCCCGTTTGGTGCAGATGTGGTGGCATACTCGACTCATGTACCATCATTTGCTGATTCATGGGGATGGGTTATGGTATGCAAAAAAAAAAAAAAAATCATACTTTTTTTATTATGATTACTTGTGATTTTTTTATAAAATTTCTATGCTTTGAATTCAGGCTTCAGACCAACCAATATTGATTGATGCTGTGGAAATGGACAAAAGAATTGAAGCAAGAATAAAAGGGAAATTGCTCTATCTAGATGGTGCTTGGTTCCATTCATCTACTATCATGAACAAGACCGTGTCCAAATCGTAAGTGTACAAACCTCAAACTTAAAGGATCTCTGGTGTTATTTAACCATTTCTAATTAATCCAAAGTTTCCAACTAGCTAATTTCATAGAATTTGACATCAAAATTATTATTGTTTCAGGCTGAAAAATGAAACTCATGTGTACACTGAAGATAATGCTAGATTTATTCCTGGTCATGGCATAGCATGTCGTCCCTAAAGGAAAGGAACCGACTCTTGCATGCTCTCGCCTCCAAAGTATTGCGCTATATTATTAGTCCAGTTAATCTGTAGGGCAATTCAATTTATGTAATACATGCATGTTTTCATTAATTTGCATATGGTGTTAGAGTGTGTAAGAATTTGATGTATAGTTTCAGAACAATAAAGCATGCCAGCATAGTTATCTAGATAAAATAAGGAAAATACTTAGGTAAAGTTCTATAGGTACTGTCATAAAAAACTATCAGTTTTATATTTCAACAGCTGCATCAAAAAAGACATATACGATGTTGTTTAGAACAAATCATGTCACAAACCTGATGAATTGTGTCTAAGGCACAATATCTAAGTATTGTCCATAAAATAATTCAATAATAAACAGTTCTAAATTGTTTCATCAACTTGGCTTGAGTAGTAGGCTTCTTTCAATTTTCTCAGATTCGCCATTCAAATAAAAAAAATCTCATATTCAAAGTTACATATAGTAATCAATCTCGACCATTTATTTAAGATTTGAACGATTCATATTATACATACACTAAATCAATTTTAAACGTTCTTGGCAATTGTTGGTATATATTCACCTTGTCTTAGAAACAATTGCAAACAAATCAAAAGGTGAAAAAAAAAATTACATGATTAAGATAAAATATAAACCTTTGAGATTGTGACAACATAGTTTAATTAAGTTCTCTTAACAGGATCAAAGTTGGAAACACCAACAACAGCACCCAATATAGCTGTAAGAACAACACCACCAGCAGCAATGCTAAGCAAAAAGTTTTTAAGAGATGGTGAAAAATCATTTCCAGCTGCATTAGCAACATCTGGTAACACCATAGAGGCTGTTAATGCAAAAGCTGTTAGACCCTTCACTGTTTTGTCTTTCAATGATGCTTGAATTCCAACAACATTGGATTTTGAAGTTGACTTGTTGACTAGTGTCTTCTTTGCTTGTGGAAAGGGCAATGGTTTCAAGAAGGGTGTGGTGGAAGGATTGTGAAGGTTTTTGTGGGTAGCTTGGGTTAGTGGTAAAGACATTGAAACAGAAGCTGAAGCCATTATTGATTATTGGTTTGGTTTTGGTTTTAGTTTTGGTTTTGTTTGAAATAAGTGTTTGTGATGAAGGGTTGGATATATGAGGTTTAGATATTAGTGGTTGAAGAAATGTGTGGAATTGGATGTGAGATGGAAAATGAAGATTTTTTTGATGATGTGGGAGTTATTCTACTTGTGAATGGAGATAAGGTTATCCTCTTGATTTTTTTGATTTTGGTTTATTCGAAGCCTCTTGAAAGTATTAGGGTGTGTTTGGTTGTTAGGAGTTGAAAATTAGTTTTAAATGAATTGATTTTATAAAATTAACTTCGACTAAAAAGTGAGTTCAGTTTAAAGTAATTTATGTTAGGATGTATTTATGCAAAAAGTGATTTATATGCATTTGAGTCTTTGAATACTTAAAATCAAAATTGTTTTTGACTTGTAATTTACTAACATGAATTTTAACATGGAGAAAAATTCAAAAAGATAGAACTGATTCAACCTCAAAAGGAAAACCATGAATAGTTGTTTAAGCTTAAAATTGATTCTAAAATAAAAAAATAAAAAAAAGTCTCTTATAACAAACATAAAAATACTGATTATGACAAAATCACGTTTTGACCGAAATAAATATGGTCATGCTAACCACTTCTTTAGAGGCACTAGTTAAGAAAGTTAAAAGTAAAGTTTTTTAATTGAAAACAATAAATCTCAAAATGTTGAGTATACAACTTTTTCACATTCTCCAAGTTAGAGAATTTCCATCGTTGAATTAAACAAACACCCCGTTATTCTCGTGAGTTTAGTTCAATTGGTAGAGACATTACATAATATATATAGAGGTTGGAGTTCGAACATCAGATACTCCACTTGGTTTCTAGCCACTAAACTACTTGACAAAACAAAAAAGCACTTCGTCGTATAGGTATCCAGCTAGTAGAGCATTTTAATACAAACATGTGGAAAAGTTCATTAATCTGCATTTTTTATTAGAAAAACTATTAAATTTAAACTATTTTTTGACCAAATTATTAGAAAAACTATTAAATTAAGTGTAAAATATTACTTTGTTGCACAATAAATGATATATTTGTAAAAACGTAATTACAAAGTAAAGTGATATGATAATTTTTAAATGGAATATTAATTTATTTTTTTTGGTCAAGATTATTTTTCTATTTATACTATCTAATTCTTTTTACCAAAATAATACCACCTGATTAATATTATGTGTAACATCCCAGACAACTTTAAGCATTGCTGACTGATCCTACAAACAAACACGAGTCTTTTCAGCGTGGTTTGTCCTCATTTGCACGCTTACCGAAAAACTTTTCGATAGGTCACCCATCCTAAGACTACTCCAAGTCAAGTACGCTTAACTGTGGAGTTCTTATGAAATGAGCTACCAAAAAGAAAATGTATCTTGTTGATATAGATAGTACCAAACAATTCTTATAAGTCTTCCTTCAACCATGTAGTCCCATATCTACATGGCCTCCGGATCCCTCTCATTCTGATGTGATTCGATTCCTCTAGAAGCTGTCGGGAGCCGCTCATTGTCATGCCTTGTGCACCGGCGACCACTCCCCATTCTATAAGAACTCCATAGTTAAGCGTGCTTGACTAGAGTAGTCTTTGGATGGGTGACCTACCGGGAAGTTTCCCGGTAAGCGAGTGAGAACAAAACACGCTGAAAAGACTCGTGTTGGTTTGTAGGGTCAGTCGACAATGCTTAAAGTCGTCTAAGATGTTACATTATGTGTATCAATCTCAAATTAATATTATTTCTTCAAAAAAAATCTCAAATTAATATTTATCACTTTAAATTTATGATATTGATTACGTGTATATTTGAGAAGAATAACTTGATAGATTTCCTATTCACTTTAATTTTATAAAATCTTAACAATGTCTTTTCTATTAATGAGATAGTGTAGGGTGTGATTCACATATCACTTTGATAGTCTTGGGCCACCAATCTATAGTTTGGGCTTTTTGTCCCTGTTTCTTCTTTGTTTGGAGATTGCTCTGATGCAACTAAAACACTTTACCAATAGTTAATTGTCGTTTAAACACTTTTTAAATCGATTAAATTAATTTAAAAAATAATTTAATTGATATAAAAAATTTAAAACCGTTTTAGAGTCGGTGATAATTAACTGCCATTTGAGGATTTTTTTTAGATGTCTCTAGACAATTGTTAGATGCCTAAAGAGTCATCCTCTCTTTGTTTTGGTCTTGGCCATTTTATTGGATTTATTTTGGATTTATTCATTTGAAATTGATAAAAGGGATATGATTCTCAAGTGCTGCGGTAAAAATTAAAATTGGGAGAAAAAAAAAGAGGAATAGCGTTCAGAACAAGAAGAAAAGAAAAAAAAAGGCTTTTTCTTTCTTCTTCCTTTACCGTGTCCTTTGTGAGAGAAAAATTAGGGAAACACTATTGTTGAGAGAGAAAAAAAGAGTCAAGAAAAATCAAAGAACGAGAGATCAAGTGTTTGAGGGAAAATAAAATTGAAAACTATATCAAGGAGAAAAAATCACAGGTTGCCGGTTATTAATAACTATTGCTTCATGTAACCAAAATAATAACCATTGTTTCAAATTGTGGACCGCGATACGGCAACAATATGTTTTTACTCTTTTCAGTTATGAAATTGTTCAAAAACTACAACGACACTTAACTGCCGCTCAACTTTATCAGCAACGGTTTGGACACTTTTAAGATCAGTTCAATCATTTTTTTAATTAGGTTTTAGAGAGGAAATAGAAGATATTTTTTCACCACTAAAAGAAACTCACTTTGTCCTTATTTATAAAAAAAAAATGATATTTGTACAACTAATTTGTGATAATTTTTGTGACAATTTTTTCTCTCAAACTCACTTTATATTTTTATTTTATCTTTCCATTGTTTTGGTTTTAGTGTGAATATTTTTTTTTTTGTAAAGCTATGATTTTCCCATAAATTGACATGCAAATGTTCAAATAACACATTTCTGGTCATTATTATTATAATAATTAAAATTTTATTTTTTAAGTTCATTGATGTATCTCCTATACATACATTTGAGAATGGTTGAAATAACTAATCCACATGGTATTCTCCTTTCTTCTATCTAAAACAATGACACATGTCCTTATTATGTACAAACAACACAAATGAAATTTTAATGACATTAAAAATGTATATTGTTTGACTTATTCTTAGATTGCTTTTGATTGGTAGATGAGAATTCAATTGAATTAAATGTGAAAATAATCAATGGAAAAATACATCAACAAGTATCAATAATGATGCAAATTGATTTTCGTATATCAAAAAAGTAATTACATATTGTTAAACTATTGAGAGTGAAAATATAACCCATATTCCATAAAATAAAATAAAATTGAGGAGATAAGGAGATTTAAAATTTCAATTCAATAATATTTTTAAAAAAAGGAAATGAGAATGATTAGGGGGTAGCACTTGGGTGCCTTTGGCTTCGGTGCCTTTCGGTGCCTTTGTCTCTATCTCTCTCCTAACCAATAATTCTCTCTCATCAAAATAATTTATTTTAATCATTCCATCACCACTCTCTTTCCTCTAAAATACACTAAAGTCACCAAAGTCACCCAACACAAAGTCACTGAAGTCCCACCCAATGATTAGATAGCTTCAAATGACAAAAACCAAGTTAAGATTTATGATGGACAAATCAATAGAATAGCAAGTAATTCATATTCATCATCTTAGTAAAAAAAAGTCACGTTCATCATCAAAACAAAGAAAACGAGATTGATTTTATATACTATTAAAGATATATAGTTCTATTCCTCCAAAAACATATAAAAAGTTCTAAGAAAGTTTAAAAATATTATGTTGGGTATTACTTTAAAATAATTTCTTCTATGTTGTCATCTTGTTGAAATAATAATTTAAATTAAATATTCAAAAGTCAAAAGTAAAATT
>Ga0315915_1001150_pt1 | contig 31167 bp, 26 predicted proteins | sample MpolbnodulesMG_FD_207738 | JGI IMG/M metagenome (GOLD analysis project Ga0315915, IMG submission 207738) | Medicago polymorpha root nodule microbial communities from Los Angeles, California, United States - branched nodules | ecosystem: Host-associated > Plants > Roots > Nodule | place: USA... | reverse complement strand
ACCTATCTGAAAAAGAAAAATAAAATATTGAAAGATAACCAAAGGTAGCATTCGTGAAATTCTCGGGAGAAAATCTCTCGCGAGATATAGCAATGCTCTATTTTTATATAATTTTTTTAAATAAATTAAATGCTAAACAAACTTTACCTATATGATGTTGATGCCTAATTAAACTCTATAAAGTACCTTAAAATTTACCTTTCGGTAAACCCCGATGGTATGTACATATATGTTGTGTCTTATGCTAAGTAACAACACAAAAATATTTGTATTTTATTTGTGAGAGGTTTTTCTCTCATGATTAGACAATGGACACCAAAGACCTCTATTTTTGAAGGAATCAAATTTCTGAAGATGTAATATACGATCTCATCCTTTGTCAAAGTATAAAATTGTCAACAAAATATTTTTTGACGAAAGATAATTGTTCTCGCTTTTGAAGTGCCGCGTTATTTATATGTTTCTTAATAAATTAGAAGAGACGATTTTTAAAATAATAAAAAATAATAATAAATTAAACGCACACAATCAAAGCATAAATAGTGCTATGATGGAAAGATTACAAAATATCAAACACAAGATCACCCCAAAACAACAATGTCTATAAACCAAGGAAGAAAAATAGATGACAATCAAATTATAAATAAAACCACTCCTGACCATATGTGTGGTTTATTGCTCATCGATAGAAATCATATGAAAAATCCTTAACATTGAACTTGGTCTATGACCATACGAGTAGTTTTACTTTGACAAAGGTGTATGAGTTAGACGATCATGAGTATCAACCGCCACATAGTTATGATGATTCCAACGTCTATATGCATATCAACTAGATGAGATGGAATTATTCCTCCACTTTCTTTCCTTGAAAAACTAAACCTATGAATTGAACCACATGACCAACACAAACCAGAAGGTTGGGTTTTGATTTTAAGTGGAGAACTTGGATTAGGGCTTGTGTGTTTTTAGGTAGGCTATCAGTTTGGTTAACGGTTTTCTGACCCATGAGATTAATATTCGAAAAGGTGTCAAGCAGAGTGACCATTTAGCCATGTTTCTCTCTCTGATAGTGGTTGAAGGGCTGAGTGTATCGGATTTAGACAAGTGTACCAAATCGTTTACCAAGTAATAGAGTGTAACTAGAGTATCGTATCCACAAGGATTTTCGTTCCAACTAGGCAATTCGTGTTACTTATTTGAATCATTAAAACGCTCTCTGACTGCTCTCTGCCTTGTACTGTGCCGCCTTTCCTCTTCAGTTTCCACGATGTAGATGACGGTGTGTGGTGGTGTGATGATGGATCAGTTATCCACACTGCTCCTCGGCCCTATCTTTTAGTGGTTTTCGTCGGAAGAACAAGTTTCAAGGCTTAAATGCGTCGTCGTGTCTATTGTCTTTAGATTGCCGGATCTCTGGTTTGGGTCTTCTTTTCGCTTCAAGGAGATATAGGTCAAGTTCTAGGTAAGTAAGAGGGTTTCCTCCCTCTTTGTGCTTTTATAAATCCGATTTTGATCCAGATCTGATTTCTTGAAACCACTGTCGGCGCTGCCGCGGTGGTTGGTTTCTCTTGGTTTGAAAATTGTCTCTACCTACTTTGATGGTGGTGATGGTTCTGGTTTTATGATTGGGTTGGCTTCAAGTTCGATCAGGTTCGATGTTTAACTTTGGGCTTTGATTAGGACCGGGCTCAAAAGGGCGAAGGCTTTGGGATCATGGCATGCTTCAAGTTGATCTGTGGTTGTAATCTTATTGTGTTCGTCATGGTAAGTGATGGGTGCGTGAAGTTGGTTAATTCCGTGTTGGCGGACAATTTCACTCATTGTAGTCTTCAAAATCGGTTTAGTCATGAAACTGAAATCAGAATGTATTGCTAGAAAAGGCGTGAAGAATTTTCTATCTCTTGTGATGGTAAATGGATGGGGAGTTGATGGATCTTGATTGGTTTCTGTGTTGGCAAACGATTCATACGCCAGCTTAAGATTCGCACCATTCATTTTGTTTGGTTTGAACTATGGGGCTCGAAATGGTCGTTTAGCTTGCTGCCATTGTTGTAGGGAGTTGAGGTACATGAACCGCCTCAGTGTTGGCTGAGGGTTCAATCACCGCATTGAAGACCTTTATTTAGTTTTAGGATTAACTAGAGGTTGATACACTTGTGTGTTGCTTTAATTTTTGTATCACCCTTTTAGGGGTCAACTTACACTCTTGTGTTGTGTTACTGGTTTAGGTTTATGTCCCCCCAGTTCTGTTGTAATTTTACCTCTTTTTTTTAATAATATTTATGAGCACTTGACAAAAGATTAGGGTTGGATACCAACTTAGTTGGAAGCCACTTTTATTTTATGTCATTTTTCTCTTGCCTTATAAAAAAAACAATTTTAAAAAAAAAAAAAAGTCTATCATAAATTATAAAGGTAAAAGGGTTTTGCAATTTGACCTGTTTGCAACAGAGCAAGATTTACCTGTTTTGATTGCAGAATGTTAGAGGCGGTTAGGATTCTTAGAATCCCTATATTTATTTGTTGGAATTACTTAACAGTCTAGTCTTATTCATCTTTTAGCGTTTTCTATCTAAGTGATGAGTTCGTGGGGTTTTACTACCTACCGGCTCTCAAGTTGCACATGTTGATCACACGGATACATACATGTGGGGTCTTACTCTCTCACATGTATGGGTTCATTGACCTCCAGCTATCAGTTGCAACCTTCCACCGGAGTTTCTACAAGTTTCAGTGTTTAGGGTTGTCAATCATGTATGGAGATATACTTATGCGCGTAGAAGTAGGTATAGGTTCTTACTTTCTCAGAGGTATTTGAAACAATAACGAATATTATGGTTCCTAAATTTTCAATGTCCTAAAGGTACCCTCGTCTATTGAATCTTAGAAGGACATCAACACACTCCCTCTCGTAGTTCTACAAACTGACATCCCTATCTCGTATACCTTACCTAGGATGAAAGAAGAATGAAGTTACTGGGCTGATCTAAGTCATGAAGTCACTGTATTTTGCTAATTATCGTATTTGTTATCTTAGTTACTTCCTGATTAACGCATGTATGCACCAATATTAGGTATGTCACCTTCCTGAGTATCATTATCTCAGGGTGATTCGCTTAAGAGGAGATAAATCTTACGCATGACAGTAAAATTGAATATGATTCGAACAATGACTGAAAAAAGACTTTAAATTAAATAAAATATCCAACAAACAAAATAGAGATTCATCTTCGAACCCTAGCCTAAAAAGATTTAGTTACTGATGGTAACTAAAGACAAATTACAAAAGAAATAAAACATACCCTAGAGACTTGGAGTGAGGAGAGTAACTCCTCACTTAAAGCTCTTAGTGCTTGCCTTCCTCTTAAACTGCTTCGTTCTGAATTAGAAATTATGAATGAGAATCATACAATCCTAACTATCATTGTCACTATCCTAGAATCTATGCTTTTTCTTAGGGCGCCCTATTTTTTTTCCAAAAATACCCTCGGACTAATCCGGATTATATAATCTGAACTGCTTCAGTACACAGAACTGAAACAGAACAACCCAGATTTGCATGTCATTGTGGTTTTTATCATTGTTTTTCAATAAATCATTATATATGTATGTATAAAAGACAATTAACTTAAATATTATATCAAAAAATGATTATATATCACTATGCCAAAAAAGAGTTGAATCTATATCATTACACATTTCACCTAATGATATACATTTCAACTAAACTAATGATATATATCTAATTTATGGCGCCGAAAGATCAATGGGACTATCATCCACTTCAACCTTCATACCAAGACCAACCCTCTCATCGAGATCAAGATTTTTAATAATGTACAATTCTTCGTCATCTCTTATCACCTCTTGACCCTCCGCCCGACTTAGCTCATTATGATTTGTCATCCGGCTGACATATCTATCAGGCCAGCTTTGTGCATCCTCTCGAAAGTGTCGTCTCCATAGAGGGCAAGTGGGAGGAATCAGACAGCCATCCTTCAAATTCAATACCATAAAATGGTTGTCACTCACATATGTCAGACACATCACCCGATTGATACATGGCGGTGGCGGTGGACCACATAGAGGGAAATAGGTTTCTAATCGTCCTTTCCCAATGGACAACACAACAACCGTTTGGTTGAATTTCTATTCGATGAGGAAACCCATATCCGGCATGGTCATCCACATATCCGGTGGTGCATTCCCAATACCGCTAAAGGACAGTGCGTCGTAGACCACTTTATACCGTCTATCATCATTAATTATCCTCCGATACCAAGCATTTTTCTACACTGGTAAGCTCTTTGTAAAGGTGGTAACGGATTATTTGGTGATCATCAACAGTCAAGTTATGTAAGACCGCAACTGCTCGAAACCCACAATGGCCATAACTAGGTACATCATTAACCTTTTCAATAAAGTCATGCATCCAAATTGGGATTTGGTCTTTCTGTGGTATGTGGACTTTAAACAGTATTGGCTTCAGATTTTTTGGAATTGGCTTAGGAGGAGTAGGAGAAATGTTGCTTTTCCGTGCACTCTTTCTACTTGTCCCTGTTGATTTTTTCTGTGAACCCTGTGTCTGTTGTTCCTGGGAGTCAACAATCTCCCATAGCAAAGGGGACCGCCTTGTCGATCGAATGCTTTGTTTATCTTTCCTTAGAGCTCCTTTAGTGGTGACCTTATTTGGAGGTGGACGCATAGAGGTGGTCTCAGGTAAAACAAACTGTTGGAATTTTTCTTTCATATGCACCTTCATGTTGTAATCGGCGTCCTTGAATCGGGCCTACAATGTGTAAAAAAAACAGTCATTTTGGTTGTTGCTGGAAACAAGGCAAAAACATGAAATCTATTCTGAGCATTGATATGGTTCGGATTTTTTAATCCGGAACTCATATGCACATTCCGAATTATAAAATCCGGAACTTCCCGATACACCCTTTGCATAAGTTTTAAATGCGCTTGCATAGGGCGTAAATGTTATCCTTTCAGATTAAATAATCTGGAATACAGCTATATAGTTCGGATTATATAATCCAAATTGCACCAGTACATAAAACAGAAACACAAATCCTGGGCAGAACCTAAAGTAACATAGTTTTTCAAAAAAATACCTTAAGAATATCCCATTTTGGCAATAGAGAGGTGTCTGCTTTATAAAGCTTCGGGTCAACCTCGTACTTGAACCTCAACCTCTTCAAGTGAGTGTGGATTTCATCCAAACGGAGGGCGCTGCTATTCTTAATCTTCAAAGCAATCATACGCGCACACGGTAATCTGTGAGTGATCAAACTCAAACAACCACATCTTGATTTATCTGTACCAATTTCAAGTGTTTTATTATACTCCTCTACTAGATGATGCAAATCTTCCCTTGAAATGTTTTGGATCAACCTAGACCACAACACCTTTCCTTTGAACCTATGTTCAAGCATGATAATTCTCGTTTGGAACGAAGCATGTATTGTAGTATGTTGCAACTCTAGCATGTCATGAACGGATTTCCAGTTTGTACTTAAATCACCCATACTACTACTCAAATATTTTTTCAAACGAGCGTGTGCAGATTCAGCTCTGTTTGTTGTAGTATTCCCCATATGAATTGCTTTGTCGACCCAAAACTTCACAACCTTATCCTTAACCGGATCCAAAATTGTCTTTTCAACATATTCCAAAAACTTTGGAAATTTTCCATATACAACTTTGAACTGGTTCCAATTATCAATATAGGCTTCCTCCGTTTCGGAATCCACAATATCCATCCATGCAGCCATCATAGTTTTCACCACTGAACCATGATTGAACTCTTCCCCATCCTTGCCTTTGAGATCCTTCACTTTGCAATCCAAGTAACACTTTTCTCTCACATTTTGTCCAATGTGATATGAGCACAACAGAGTAGTAGCATTAGGGAAAACCTTTTCCACAGCATTGATCAAAGCATTGTCCCGATCAGTGACAACTACTTTGGGATAGAGATCTTTCGAATGCAACAACTCATGACACCTCTCAAGAGCCCAATTAACGTTGTCTTGCCTCTCATACATCATATAAGCAAAAGCAATAGAGAACATTTTCATGGTAGAGGTGTTACCGACAAACTCAAGCAATTGAAGACGATACTTGTTGGTCTTATAAGTGGAATCCAACACAAGCACTGTGGAGAACGTGTTGAACAACTTGATAGAATTTGGATGTGCCTAAAAAACATCACTGACATCATTAGAATCATGGTACTTCCTACAATGATACACATAATCATTATCAACTAAAGACTTCAAAAGATGTTGCATGTCCGTCCTCGTACCCTTAATGGACCGCCTATACCTGTGACATGCATTATAAATGTGTTTGATAGTAGTTGAAGTGGTACGGTTCCTCTTCCGTTAGTTGGTAAGCATTTGCCTCGGAGGAATGTTTGAATCCACCATCTCATGAAGGTGGACACGTTCATTTGGGTTTAGACGACCGGCGGTTTTATGACCTTTTAACACATCTGTCATGTCATGGTTGTGTCTACCATCACCAACTTTGAGGCTCCAATCACCAGCAGTCAACAAATAACCTCTCAGCCAAAACGGACACTCGCGTTTAACTGAACCAGCTATCTCGTTCCAAATCTTTCTCTTGTACTCGGGGTATGAACCTCCCCTTTCATATATCAAAGTAACAAATGTGCTTCTTCCATTGCCACCGTTATCGGACTTACCAATAACAGTGGAAAAACCGAGTTTCCTTGCTTTCTCTCGAGCCCACTCCAACAAATCGTTCTGTGTTGCAAACTTTTGTGTAGTCGTAAAATGTTCTCGCTGATCAGAGCAATTCTTACATGGTCACAAGTCCAAATCAAATTTATTTGGTCACACACACACAAATGTAATAAATTTAAAGAAAAATTATTTAGTCACATCATTCAAAGTCATTCTTTTTTAATTTTTCTCCATTTGTGAGTGTGTGTCCAAATAAAATTAATTTGGGGTTGTGTCCAAGTTAGAATTTCTCCGCTGATCAATACAAACAACAAGAGGAATAGGATGAGGAGCATCTTCTACTTTCGCATCACCTAAAGAAATTTCAATTTCCGGTGGTAGGGGTGGGGGATTATCGGATGTGGCATTTCCAGAATCATGCACATCTTCAAGTAAAAGAACCGACAACACAATAGGAGGTTCAATCTCAGGTGGATCGGCATCCACAAGAACGACCATAACTGAAAACAGTGTGAAGCAGAGTCAGAAAATGAACACAGTTTCTGTACAGGTGTTGTACAGATTATAAAATCTGAAATGCATGATTCTAGTTCAGATTTTATTTTCCGGAATGCTCCAGTACATATCATATGACCTGATCAAAAGGAAAGCTCCTAAAAAATGAATAAGGGAAGATTTATATACACATTACATTTGCATTCAGTCGAAAATGGTGATGTTAAAGCATCTTGATAACCAGATTCCAGCTCCAAATCACATTTTCACCCAAAATGGTGTGTTTCTAGAGGTGTAGGGAGTGTTTGTGATAATGGTGGTGAGCTTCAGCTAGGTTCTGGAGAAGTATATACAACCTAGCTGTCCGGATTACGTTTTCCGGAAACAAACGACACTTTTTCCAGCTCAATTCAAATACAGGGTGTTCGGATTTTGTATTCCGGAATACAACTATATTGTCCGGATTATGATTTTCGAATAGTCTTACACCATGATCAAGTCCAAGTTTCACAAATGACATGGTGCAGCGTGATTTTCTGATCATTTCGGATTATGTAATCCTAACAATGTCCGGATTATATAATCCGGACAAAGGGTATTTTGGTAAAAAACGCAGGGCGCATGAGAAGGCAACATGGTGGGAAAAGTAATACTTTTTTTTTATACTTCAATGATCTTTAATGAGATTCAAATTTTGATAACCATGGTTTAGGCCCAACTTCTTGTGGTGGCATATTTAGGAACAACAATGTTGAGTTTTTATGTTTCTTTGCTGTCAATATTGGAATTATATTTGCTCTTCATGCTGAAATCATAGGAGCAATGGAGGCCATTGAAATAACATCTCAAAGAGGATGAAATCAACATTTGCTAGAATCAGACTCTAAGCTGGTTAACTTGGCTTTCAAGTCTTCATCCACTGTCCCGGAGTTGGTCTAGAGAATGTCTTTTGTAATCTCTCACATTTACACATTTATCACCACATACAAAATTGTAACGCTTGGTCTTTCTATTCAAATTAAATTTTGGTGTGATAACATCCCATTTGTCATTTGGGATGATTTTATTCGTAATAGGTTAGATCTTCCCTGTTTTTATTTCTGGTAATTCTTGAGGGTTTTGATTTTATGTCCCTACCATTGTAACTTTGTTTTGATTTGGTGTGTGTGCCTCTCCATTATTTAATTAAAAAAATAGTCTTACAAACATTTTTTTTCAACATTTTCACTAACATCAATTTTTTTTTATTAGGAGAAATTCACATGAGTCTCACCACTTTATGTAGTTTAAAAGTGTAAGATTGACATTAATTTCATCCAATAAAAAAACAAGTTTTAAAAAGAATGTTGAAAAGAGAGTATTCATAACACTTTTCATTGAAAAAAATTAAAAAATTATATGGCTCAGTCTTAATCAATCGATATACAAAGATAACGGCTGATATTATTCCCGCATCAAAGGGTATTGGGAAACCTAAGAAACTTAAGCTTAAAATTTGTTGGATACAAATGCAAATACAATACAAACCAATGATAATTAACGGTTAACACACCTTCACTTGGATTAGAAGCTTAAGTTGGAAGCAATTTGTTGAAGCAGAAAGTGATGTAAACTTTCCGTCATTAGAGTGCATGTCAATGTCATTATCATATCATACGATGAATATTTTATTAGAAAGTAAAACAAAAGGAAGATTTAAAGACAATGTAGGGGTTAGGTGAATTGAACATGATGAATATTTTTGACCTTCTACGTGAAAAAGTATATATATTCTGCATTTGTTGGTGGAGTTCATGGGATCTTATTCAGCTGGTCGCCATTACTTGAGGGAACCACTCCTAGTAGTAGCATGAAACAGAAGCAGACAACTTTCTTATTTGTCAACTTTAACATTCTATGAAGAAAAAAATATTGATTATTTAATCAGTAACGTCAGATTATCAATTAACTTTTGACTTTTAAGCGAAATAATAAAAGTCATTTCCTCTCAAAAGGAAAAAGTATTTTTCAATTTAAGCAATTAATTTATTTGCAAGGAACTCATTTCCCTTTGTTTTCTGTTTTTTTTCTAACATTTTGCAATGCTAACAAAAACTTTATGCGTATGTTTGATCCACTAAAAAATAATATCAGAACATGACAACTCTAATTGTATAGTGTTTGATTTGTAAAATCGTTCGGGGACAAGATTAACTGAAGGCAAAGAACAAGACAAAAACTGAAATTTTTGTCCATCACAAAACCATTGCACAATTTTTTGTCCACATACAACTTCTCTTAAATAACTAAATAGTCTTTTGTCCATCAAAAATTGTATAAGACCAAAAATTATTCAATACCATAAAATTTTGTCGTACCATAAAATTTTGTCTTATATTATTATGTCTTATGTTATTTTGTTGAGCACTTACTGTTTAGCATATAAATAAATAAATATATCAATCAACCGATAATCCTTTGATTTTTTCTATTTCTACTAGTTTTTGGCAAATAGATTATTTTTAAGATAGCTTAATACATTTATTCAAAAAATAAATAAGTATTGGTCCGCATGGTCCCATTTGATAATAGCCTTATATATTATTTAAAATTTTAAATATTTCTAAGGATCCGATTAGTTTTTTAGTACCTGCTATTAAAGTTACACGTCCAACAAATGCATATTTATAAATACTCATAGAGGATTTTCAATTATTATTAAATTCAACCCAAAAAAATCCAAAACCTAGAAGAAGAAAAAATCCAAATTAATTCCTAACCCAGAAACATTACAGTTACTTCATCCTGTTCTTTCCAATCTTTTTTCACGTTTGAACCATTTTTTTTCTTGAGGGGACGTTTGAACCTTTTATTCCACAGTTAAACCCTACCACACATAGCATGCAAAGCAGCTACGTTTAGTGAAAGATGACATTGGAGGCGGTGTTGAACCCTATTGAGTTTGGGTTTGATGAAATTGAGGAAGAGGGTAGCTGCATATCCAAAGAATGTTGAAGAAATTTGAATATAGTTCATCCGATAGTCTTCAGAATCTGATGGATCCGAATCATCGGTTCTAAAAATAGGCGGTGATATAAATCGCCGCTTCATCGTTGTTGATCCGCGTAGTTTTTTTAATAAAAAATGGAAAATGGAGAAACATGTTGCTATTCATATCTTTTAAGGCTTGATCGTATGTTGGCTTAAGCTTGATGATAAAAACATCAAAGAATTTTCATATCACTCAAACTCCAGGGATTCATATTTTAATCAGTTTAAATTTTAATGCATTTAAACAATAAAAAACATTATTTGAATAGATTATTTCAAATATGTAAGCTTGACTCAAGTTTGATTTTCTGGACCCGTAGAGGAAGAAGAAGCCACTCTCAACAGTAACTTACGAAGGCTGAGAAAACAAACATAAAGAAAGGAGAGGAAGAGGCTATAGGGAGAGGGGCAAAGTTTTAGCGTGTAAAGTATAAGATAATATGGTAGGATACAACAACTTAATCTCATGCTTAAACTCATTTTTCTTTTTTTAATATGTATGAATCTATCAAATAGCTCACTCATTATGAGACAGAGGAAGTAATATTTAACAGTTAAGGGAAACTATCATCCTTACCAATCCTACTTCTTTGTTTATATTGTTTTTGAAGTACATTCCCTTTAAAACCTAACATATTTTGTATAAAGATTCCCACATTATGTGTGCATTTTAAGTTCTAACCCCACACATTATTATACGAATGCATTGCAGAAGGAAACAAATGTCGCTGCTCTATGTTGAACAGCTATGGTCAGAATGATATTGCTTTTCCAATTTGTGCATTATGGTAGGTCCAAAATATTAACCTCCAAAACGTAAGCTTCTATTTTAACACTCGACCTTGACGCATGTCATAGTCCTTACACACAAAAAGACAAAAGTATTGAGTATAAAATACCGTCCTGTTCCTATCAATCATGTTAGTCACTGATAATGAAAGACTTATGGACGAAAATACCAAGTTCAAGACTAACATGATTGATAGAAACAAAGTTGAGAACTTTCTTTTTAGCATTTGGACTACTATGATGACCTGTGTTAAGGTTGAGAATGAAAATGAATGTATAATTGTACTCAAATTGCAACGGCAATATAAGGAAAATGCAAAGGATTTCAACACTACCGCAGAAAGTCTAAGAATAACATTCATTCCTGAACATGACGACACCAGATAGTTTCTTCCTGTAAGATTTGGGACAAAGGTCAACTAGCTACTGGACTACAAAATGGCGGAGTCTGGATGTCGGAAGTTCAAACAAAATTGTTCAAAACATGTTTCATGCCAGACGAATAAAAAGGTTCACCTCCACCGAGTTATAGAATAACAAACACTATGAACAAGTCATAATTTATCAAGATTGCACCCCAACATCACCTGCAACATGATTCACTTGACCACCTGCACCATGGTTGCTGTAGTAGCCACCACCTCTGCCTCCACGTCCTCTGTTGTTATAATTGTTCCTTGGATAATAATTTCCAGGCTGGTCATGATATTGGTTGCCACCATTTGGGTAACCTCTTCCTCTGCCGCCGCCACCACCACGACCTCCACGACCATTTGAATAACCCCTCCTACCACCTCCACCGCGTCCACCTCTTTGATTTTGATAACCCCCCCTCCTGGGGTAATACTGCTGCTCCTTTCCCTCTCCATCTGGTTGATTGTATTCCATATCAACCTGAGAATTGGTCTGCTCGTGTTGGACTGGTACCGCCTCGGCTGCATTTTCTGCTTCTAATTCATCCTGCGAGAGAGAAAAAACTTAAGTGTTATATCAAGTTCAATGTCAATAAGATGTTCGCACAAAAATTATGCATACCTTCTGAAACTCTCCTTCAGGGTCCGTCCGATCATCTCCAGATCCTTGTCCTTGAGAATTTGCAGTTCCTTCCTTCTACAAAATGCATATGGAATTTGTAAGCTAAAAAAGTATAACACAGGGATTTGTTTTGGCTTCAATCAAAGAACACAATAAACTTTGCGCCCATGTTTAATTTTTTTTTAACCAAATGCAGAAACAGGAAGAACTTGAAGTGTGGCATAGAAATCACATCAGAATAAAATAAATCTTACAGAAATCGTATCAAACAAATAAAATAATTTAAAAATAAATCAAGAGAAACACATTTACTGCTCATAATAAGTGATAAACTCGGGTAATATACACTAACAATTTCAGAAGGAGGTGAAAGGGTAGAGAACAGTAAATAATAAGTTCACAAGGCACAACATCTTGTCATTCTTTTTCAACACCTAACATCTCAGTACCCTCCCAATACTAACAAATGGTTTTTGTTTAAACTTATTTGAATGATATTGTATAACTTTCGCTACGTGGCTGAAATACATTTAATACGGTTCATCATCTTTTCCTCAGCAGGTGCTCTCTAATACACACAAACATACCTAATGGCAATTATTGCCAATGAAAGTGAGATTGATTATTACTCAATACGCACCATAAATTGATGGTCACGATTAATTTCTGTCATAGAGCATGCTCTCATCCACCAGTGCTGTGTGTGTGTAAAGCAAACTTATCTCCTAACAAGTTATATGCCACTCTAAGACACGTTAACCTAATGCAGGAAGGAGGATGGAACACTTGTGAGTTGGCTACCCAACCACATGTAGGGTACCCTCTTAAGTCCTATATCTAATCATCACTTCCAAGACCCCTACCATTTGAGGTAGCCAGAGTTACAAAGTCACATGCACAACAATGATGCACTTACAAAGGCTAGTAAACCCTTCAAACCATCAATAAAAATGATGCTCACATACACATATTATATAGACTTCATATCTGATACTTAATCAAGTGATATCATTTCTGAAAAATATAAAAATATGATAAATCTAGGATGCTGATATGATAAACACAAAAATCCACAATAACATAATAAATATATAATAGCAATTCTAAAAATTCAAACATGCTTCTTAGACATTAATTAATAAAAATAGTATGTAGTTTGGGTTGGATGCGGTGGTTTTTAACTTTGGGATAAATATTCACATAAAGGAAACCAGATTATGCGGCAAACATATATCGAATTTGAAATGGAATTTTGTATTGAATATGTATCTAAATCTAAAATTAAATGAAGAAAAACAACTATTTTTGCTTCACTGATCTCAATAAACATAAATATAAATCCAACAAAAATACAACTACATCAATTACAACACATATATTTGAAGATAATCACAAGGCAAAGCACTTGCATACATCTATAATTCAAGACTCAAATGATATACAACTTCAAGATATGGAAACATTTTTCCAGGCTTATTTGAGAAAAATCAATAAAATATTCAAAACATGTTAACAGAACCACATGCAGAGCAATGCCATCTGTAAGAAATAGAAAACAGGACTCAAAAGTCAAAACCTCTAATCATGCATTCTTCAATCATAGTTAGAGTGCTAAGCTTTTAATAAAATTTTCCCAAGGTTTTGTAAACATTGTAGCAGATTGAATGTGAAAAACAAAATTGGAATCAATTGAACTATTCTAGATAATAATCTACTTTGTAAGAAATAGAAAACAGGAGTCAAAAGTCAAAACCTCTAATCATGCATTCTTCAATCATAGGAAGAGTGCTAAGCTTTTAATAAAATTTTCCCAAGGTTTTGTAAACATTGTAGCAGATTGAATGTGAAAAACAAAATTTGAATCAATTGAACTATTCTAGATAATAATCTACTTTGAATTGTGCATATTACAAATTATTAGGTTACTAGTAATCCCTCTAGACATTTCAAATGCTAGGGCGTAACACCATTTTACTCATAATAATACTTTATTTGTAATAATACTATCTATCAGTTCCCCCCTGCAACACTTCAAATTTATCTAAAGCAAATTAGTAACTTGCTAACATTTATTTATATCACAACAATTAACAAGCAGAGATTGAACTCAACAACATTGATTGCAGAGACAGTGTCATCAATACTAAATTCTTCCAGGTTTCAAGAGAAAGGAAGTTTAACTTGCATAGTTATGTTATTCTGTAGTTTATACATTAATCATAGTGTCTATACTTCAAATAGACTTCATAACAGAATAACATTAGAGAAGCAAATTAATGGTTTCCTTCAAATTCATATCCAAAATGATCAACTTAGTGATTCAACTCTAACCTTATGTATATAGCAGAGGAATTAAAAGAAACAAAGCAACAAGCATTCTACTCACATGATCCCCCCCTCCCCCCTGTTTTTTTTACTGTTTTGCAGTGAACAACACTAGCAAAACAGTAAAAAAGAACACTACACAACAGTTAGGTATGGATTGATGGAAATAGACAGAATGGATCGAAATGGAATGAAATGTCAGGGATCCATTTACTTTGTGAAATCATTTTCTATTTTCATTTCCAAAAAATTTGTGATGATTTTACTTGAAAACAAAGAGACATATGACTCTTGAAGTGAACTGACTGCATTTTTTGAAAACAATGAAAATGTCTACCAAAATAAAACTATTTGCAGAAATGATCCTTAACTAGCATTTCATCTTCTCTCTATCACAATAGTTCACTTTCAAGACTCATCAAGTTAAAATGAATAAAAAGTTTAGGAAATGAAAATAAAAAATGTTTTCACAAAGTAAACGGACCCTAATGCTATAATTTGGATATTAACGCATTAGAGAATCAAATAAAACCAAATGCAATTTCATCCAATAATCTCATTTTTACCATCCAACAGACATTAAACATACTGATCCGTCCTAAACAAATATCCAAATAACAGAAAGGCAACTCCATTGCACTCTACATTAGTCCATCCCATTCAATTTCGCTCTCCATCAGATATCCAAATAATTCAACCAAACAATAAAACTTCAAAAAACAACAAATTCAACAATCATTCATTATACCTTCTCAGGCTGAGAATCAGAACCCTCCACTTCAACAGAAACCTCAGAACCATGCACCGGCACCTGAAAAGACCCATAATTTCCAGCAGCAGCTGCAGCAACTTCAACTGGCGCCTTCATTTCAGGAGTAGTCGTAAAATACTCCAACGACATAATCTTATTCAACTTCTCCCTCAAACCAGCATCTACAACAACAAAATACTAATCATCAAAAAAACAAAAACACAATGAATAAAATTCAAACTTTCACAAAACCCTACAAACAAAAACCCCACATCAACAATCAAAATGAACAAAAACTCAAAATGAATAAAAATTCAAACTTCCATAAACCCTAAAACAAAAACAAAAAACCCCAAATCAACAATCAAAACAACAAAAACACAAAATGAATAAAAATTCAAACTTTCACAAAACCCTGCAAACACAAACCCTACATCAATACAACAAAAACACAAAAAATGAATAAAAATTCAAACTTTCATAAACCCTAAAAACAAAACCCTAAATCAACAATCAAAACACAGAAAATGAATAAAAATTCAAACTTTCACAAAACCCTAAATCAAAAAGTCAGAAAACCCTACATGTAACATCAACATTGGAATCAATAGGCTGCTGAGCCTTAGAAACCCACAACTTAGCATGCTCAATACATCTCCTCAACGCATTCTTATGCGAAAAACTCGAATCCGCAGGTCTTGAAATCAACAACCCATACAAACCAGAGATCGCATCCAAATCCTTCTCACCCAGCAGATCCGTCGCATCATCAGTCACATAATCGTACGTCAAACAACACCCACGCTCATGTGTCCTCGTAAGCATCGTTGAAGTAAAATCATTCTGAGTTTTCACCTCAAATAGCGACCCAAAATACAGCAAATTGAGTATATCCTCAACAACATCGCTGTTTTCACCGCTCGGTCGCGGTTCGGAGTTTTCAGCTGGGGTTTCCCTTTCACTGGTTTCGTGCTTGGTTTGAGTGGCCAGTTCGAGTTCTTCAGTTAGGGCTGAAGAGAGAGGTTGACGAAGCTTCTCCAATTCGTCGATGAGAGCGACGACGGAGGATTTGGAACGGAGAACTTCTTGTTGCTCGCTGTTGAGGGATTTTCCTTGGGAGAGAGATTCTTCCATGGAAGTGATACGGTTAAGCTTCTTGCGGAGTGCACGGAGGCGTTTGTTGATTAGGTTCAAGACGGGTCCATCGGTGGTTGTTGAAGAAGGTGCCATTATTGAACGGAGGGGAATTGGTGAATTTGACGGTGGCGCCGCTGTGTGCGGCGGTGGTGATTGAGTTTTTGTGGGTTTGTGACAGTGAGACGTTTGAGTAGATTGTGTTGAAAGTGTGGTCTTTGTGAGAGTGTTTATATAGGATAAAGGATAGGACATGAAATGAATCCCAATGGGTTTTGGGCTTTGGGCTTTGGGCTTTTGTTGGTTTTGGACTCCTCAATGTTCCATAGAAACCAGCTCGACAATTGCTCTTCTGACATTCAATGTGTCTTAGAAACACAATTAAATGACTAAAAAATTCAGCGGCAGTTAACTGCTGTCGGTTTTCTTGTTATAAGTCAGCGGTAGTTAATTACTGCTGGGGTATTTTAGTATTTTACTTGTGTTTTTAGGAAGTATTGAAAGTCAGAAAAGCAATTGTCAACCAACTCAAGTGAAAGAAAGTCGTTTACCTCAATCTCGTTGATCAGTCGCGTTGCAGCCTCTGATTAGTTGTTTTTGTGTGTAAAATATGGTTGGACGGGTCATAACTTTGATCGACTATTTTCAACAAAGTAAACAACTTTAAAGTGTTTATTGAGCAACCATTTAAGTAAAATCATCTCAAAGAAATCAAACATACGAGGGAGTCGGAGTTTAGTGTATAAACACATCTACACACTCCTAATTCACTTCTCAAATTTCGAATAGTATAATGAAACTTTATTCCGTCTTTTTTTTTCCAAAAGGCTCCATTTAGCTTGACTCTTTAACTATGATAACAACCCCATTTATAAAATAAAAAATAAAAAAAACTAAATTTAAGATGAAGGAATCATGCCTCAATTAAAGACATGTTTATAAATTTCTGACCTAAAATTCGACTCCCTTATATGTTCAATTTCTTACGGATAATTTCACTTAGATGGTTACTCAATAGGCACCTTACAACTGTTCACTTGGCTGAAAAAAGTCGATCAAAGTTACAACTCAATCATATTCTGCACACAAAAAGAACTGATCATAAATTACGACCTAGTCAGGAGCGAGATTGAGGTAAAAAAAACTTTCTTTCACTTATCCATTCACTAGATCTGGTTTATATGAACATTGATCGAGTCCAAAACTCCAACAAAAGCCCAAGCCCATTGGGTTTCATATTTTATCCCTTATAAATACTCTCATAGAGATCATTCTTACAACAGAACATCAATCTACTCTCAAACTTCTCACAGTCATAAACTCACAAAAACCCAAGCCATTGCCAAATTCACCAAACCCATCCGTTCAATAATGGTGCCTTCATCAACAAACAATGACGAACCTCGTCAACAAACGCATATGTGTACTCTGCAAGAAGCTCAACTGTATCACTTCCATAAAAGAATCTCTCTCCCAAGGAAAATCCCTCAACAAGAAGTTTTCTACTCCAAGTCCTATATTCTCGCTCTCATTGACGAATTGGAAAAGCTTCATCAACCTATCTCCTTAGCCCTAATCGAAGAACTTGAACCCGCTACTCAAAAAAAAAAATGAAACCCGTGAAAGTGAAACCCTAGCTGAAAACTCTGAACCGCGACCGAGCAAAAACAATGATGTTGTTAAGGATATACTCAATTTGTTTTACTTTGGGTCTCTATTTGAAGTGAAAACGCAGAATGATTTTACTTCAACGATGCTTACGAAGACGCGTGAGTGTGGGTGTTGTTTGACGTGTGATTATGTGACTGATGATGTGACAGATCTGCTACGTGAGAAGGATTTGGATGTGATCTTAGGTTTGTATGGGTTGTTGATTTCGAGACCTGGAGATTCGAATTTTTTCCATAAAAATGTGTTGAGGAGAAGCATTGAATCATGAACACCTCTTATTAAGGACTCTATATTTTTTTTCTTTTGTGCAAGTCTCATTTAGCGTTATTGTTTGAATAACTACAAATTATTTAAATATAATGATATACTTGTGAGCCCCTAGGCTCAACTTGTAACATAAAAAGATAACTATCAACTATATATCACCGACAAAAGACATTCATCCCATATATATGACTTGAGTTAACAATTACCATAATATCATACCTAGTATATAATATATGGTTCACATGCTTAGTTGTTAACTTAATCATAAGCATGATATTAAGAAACAATAACACATCATCAACACGAAATAAAGTCAATAACATCATAAAGTAACACATCAACAACATATTTTATTAATTACTTAGTTATAAACTAGGCTCATTAACAAGATCTAGTTGAACCTCAAGGTACTTATTAATATTATATTAATATGAAGGTTTATTAGTTGTTGGTCAAATATAAATCAATTATATATATATATATATATATATAAATCAATTTCTATACACTTATTTAACATGTTTAACTTTTAGATATATAAATTGATTTATGCTTAAATAATCACCTAATTTGTTATGTCAATCCAATCAACATGATTTTATCATACAATCAATCACTTAGCATCATTATTAGATTATACTTTACTGTCTAAATCATCACTTAAGATATTTTTACATTTTGACATCATTAATCGATTTCGACAGTCTTAAAAATCAATTAGTCAAACTCATTTTCCAAATTCACAAGTGTCAACCTATAAATGACTTTCTAAAAACCAAAAAATCTATTACTCATTTTTTTTCTAGATGTAGTAATTTTAACTTACAAATTGATTCATACAATCCTAAAACTCAATTTCTGAGACACAAACAATTTAATTTAATGAAATCACACAACATCAAGATCATGATTAACTAGATCATAAATTACATGAATTAAACATAATCACACATGTTTAACATCAACAAACATATAGGCTCCATCTAATTCACTCTAGCCCTAATATGGCACCTACACCAATTAGAGGAATGACTTTTTAAAGCTTATAACTTCTGAGATTCTTTTACTTATAGAAAATTATCTCTCTTTCGAGAAATTCTTATGCGCTCTATTAGGTTGTAAGGCCTAGATTTCTTGAATGGACTACTAATTGCACCTTAAAATGAAGCCTTTTAGGATGGCTACCTTTGATTCATGAGTCTCACCTTGATGATCTACTAAAAAGGTTATAACCAATGGTCTTGACTCGCTCATACCCAACTCATCTCTCATAGGGGTACTTTTTTTATGTCATCATCTTATTATTGTAGCAGGTAGCAAATTCATTTAGTAGTCTAATGCAAACTTAGAAGACTTTCCTCTATATGTCCTATCGTGTCATACAACATTTAGGTCACAATTCTTATACAAGGTTGATAGTATGACTTATAATAATGTATTTGCTTTTATGATCTTATGGCCTTTCATTTCAAACTCCAGTATATTAGTCTGCGTTTTTTGTTTATAAAAAAAAGTTCATGCCTAGAGTTCATCCACTTAATGGATTTAAAGTTGGTGTAAGTATTTGATTTTGAATAACAAGTTAAAAGCATATGATCCTCATTTGGTTATTTAAATATCATATCCACATTTCCTATTTAAATATCATATCCATATTTCCTATCTACCCTTTTGAATTGTTGAGCTCGCTCTTTTTCTTCTCCTATACCTTCAACTATTCTTCTTTGAGTTCAACAAAGGTTCAAAAAGTTGTCGGGATGTTATTTTGTAATTTTGAATTACAAAGTCGATAAATTGTCCTTCCTTTTCCACAAAATCTCTTATTAAGGGATTCCTATTCTATTTCCTCTTTGCCATCTAAAAATCATACTCTTTTGGTTACTAACATACAAATGGTATCTTAAATAAAAAAATGACTTAGAGAAATGTGTGGTAGACGATGAAGCAACATTGATAACAATACAATTTGAGTCGTTAATTTGAATTGTTCAAATGAATCATAATAAGATTGCAATGATAGCAAACTAACCATAAGTTTTAAATCATATCCCCATTAAAGGCTTCATGTTTGGGGAGTTGTGAACTATCAAGATTCTAGTATAACATAAACCTTAAAGCATCTCGTCCTTACAAGCCACATGTTTAGGGTTCTAGAACTTCATATGATATACTTGAGCATAGCTATAACTAAAAGACCTTTAGGCTACCATTTCTCTAGTCGGCCCACAACATCCCCGTAATCAGGTTGTGTTCTTTAACGCTCCTCTAAGTGAAAATCTTTTTATGTTTTCTAACAAAATGAAAATCTTTTTATGTTTGTTAACGTAATTTAAAACTTTTGTGTTGATTTAGAAGTATTACAATTTGGTTCAAGTGTTGAAAGTAGTTGCTAAAGCTTCTCGAGCTCATGAATAAGGGTGAAACTGAAGAGTTTTGAACTAAGAAATTTTTATTGTTCGTTGTTAAGAGGTTTACCCTAAGAGAGTGATTGTTCCATGAAAGTGACGATTTACGTGGTAAATTATAAGCTAATAATGATGATAAGTCATTTATTATATGATAAAATAAAGTTAATTAGATAAGCATGAAAAATTAGGCGATTTGATATGCAAAATCCATTTTATATAGGTAAAAGTTAGATAAGTTGACTAATTATAGAGAAATCGATTCATAGGATATAGAAATAATTTATTGGTTACCAAAAGTTAATAAACCTTAGACAATAATAGAAGATTAATAACTATACAGTAAATACATCGAGGTTTAATTAGATCTAGTTCACAAGTCTGGTTTATATTTATGTAATTAATGAAAGGGAAATGTTAACAAGCGTCCCCAGAGATTAATGAAAGAGAAATGTTATCACTCATGGTTCTTAAAGAGTGTTCCGAAAGCACCCGTTAACATTTCTCTTAACCTTAATCATAAGCATGATATTAACAAATAACACACCATCAACATGAAATGAACGCAACAACAACATAGAGTAACACATCAACAACATATTTCATTAATTACTTGATTATAGACTAGACTCATTAACAAGATCTAACTAACCCTCAATGTACTTATTAATATTATATTATTTCCTAAGGCTTATAAGCTTTTGGTCAAATATATATCCCATAAATCGATTTCTCTACATTTATTCAACTTATTTAACTATGAGCTATATAAATTGATTTTTGCCTATTAATTCATCTAATTTGTTATGTCCATCTAATCAACATGATTTTATCATACAATCAATTACTTAGCATCATTATTAGATTATAATTTACTATCTTTATCACCACTTTTGAGAATTTTTTTACATTTTAACCTCGTTAATCGATTTTAATACTCCTAATAATTATTATGCCCTCTATTAGGTTGTGAGGCCTAGATCTTCTTGAATAAACTACTGGTTCCCCCTTAAAATGAAGCTTTTTAAACTAGCTATCTTTGATTCATGAGTTTCATATTGACGATCTACTAATGAGGTTATAAGTATGGTCTTACTCGCTCATACCCCACTCATCTCTCATAGGGGTACTTCTCATATTTTTTTCCCCCTCTTTCTTAGACATGCAAGTAAGCTTGGGTACAAGCTTATAACTATAGAAATGCAAAATATCAATTTTGTAGACATTGTTTCAATTGGAAAATAATAATAGAGTTAAGTAGGAATTAAAAAAGCTAACTAAATAAATTAATGAGTATATAAGATGCATTAGATGATTATCTTATTTTATTTTGAGAAAAACATTCACTTACTTTACATTTGAAAAATATGAAATTGTTCAAGAACGTTTATTTATATATAAATAAAGTACCAAAAATATAAACTAGAAAGTATAAGAAAGAATAAAGATCTTATCTTCATATTTAAATTGATCTATCTTCCAATCCATTCAGGATTCAGAGCTTTTTGTTTCTTCGAGCATGAAGTTGATTCTTTCGATTATCTTCCTCTATTTCTGTCATATATAACATAAAGAGAATATATTAAATACATAATCTAGATGCGAATATATAATCAAAAAATCAACTTCATGAACAATATTTGTAGATCAATATTTCCATTAAGTTCCTCTATTCCTTTTTGATTCTTTCGATGACTTCACTATTAAATATTTATAAGAAAAAATCAATATTGAAGTCATCGAAAGAATCAAAAAATGTAGATCAATATTTGTACCTATACGACTTAATGGAACTATAGAAGTTGTGATCAACAAGGAATTTAATTTTCTTCAATTAAATATAACTTACATTATTTTATGAACACTATTAATAATGGAAAAATCGTCACTTGTAGTTTATGAATACGATTGCATGAAATCAAATTTTGATAAATCAAGATCAGATAGTACAAATTTCAAACATGAAAATTTTAATTTAAAAAAAAAATATATGTTGAAATTAGAATAGTTTGATCTCGATTCAATAACCACAAATGTACTAACTATTTAAATGTGTCAAAAAAAATTGAGGGAAAATGTGTCAAAATTTTGATCACAGTAATTTCAATTTCGGTAAAATCTAGGTCTAACATTTCATAGTAAATATGATAGATTAAAATACATATTAGGCATATGTGTGATTGAGTACATTTTTTTGTTTTAATTCTTTAGATCAATAATACTGCCCAACCTAACAATTGAATGAGTTCATTAAGAATTCTGCTAACTCAAACGCTATACGAAAGTAATTGGTTAACATAAATACAAAAATTGTGAAACTATAAACATAAATTTATTATTAAAAATAACAAGTGTTGAAATCAATTAATATTACAAAGTGGGCTAGTAATTATAACCGATAACATATTAATTAATAAATACAGATAAAAAGATCTAGAGAAAGTGAATAACAAACATATCAAAGATGACTTCAATATTGATCTACATGACTTTGTGGTTTGTGAAATATATTTTTTTGGGATTTCTTAATGTTCATGGCATATTAGAATCTTAGTTGCTATGTCATTCGTTACTATGTCATTATTGATATGTACTTCGAGAATACAAATTTAGAAATATATGAGATAGATTGCTCTTTGCTATGTTGTTGATTCTTCATTCCTCTTCCTGCAGATTTTGTAAATATGTCGGAGTATGTATTTCATATTCAATATATCTTTCTTTGTTATTTTTTTTAAGGGATTAGCTTACCTCAAATCAAAATTGTTTTCACAGTCAAAATAAATATGTTACAAGATATCTAGTGATTATGGATCCCCCTTTCAAAGGATGAAGAGGATTGAGTTTCAATGTGTATTCATAATCAAAGATTCATTCTCAAAGTTAAATTTTGGATCCCCCTTTAACTCTTACAATAGATTTGTCCTTATATAATTTGATTATTTTAAAAAACAAATATACATCACTTCAAGTGAGTTATTATGAGTCTAAAATTTCTTTTATATGATTCCTTTTAGATTACATTGTTTTTAAATAGATAGATTTTGATCCAAGCCTTTATCCATCCAAGATCTATTAAAAATATAACTTTATGTCATTTTTCCATTTGAGATCCTTCAAAGAATGAAAAATGATAGAAATAACATGATAAATTTGACATGCCCAATACACATGATGTCCCTATTGCTAGGGATACAAAAAAAAAATCAAATCAAGAGCCACTACTTTTCAAAACAATTAATATTTTCCTGAATCCTGATCCTAGATAGATGAATATCATAAAAAATTGAAATGCAAATATTAGTTGAAAAACTAATGAAAGTGAGTATAAATCAATTGGGCTTGGATACCTTTTTATTTTTTTTCCACGTGAGTATCAAAGGTTTGCATCTTCATTCTTTGTTTTTTGGAAAGTTGAGATGTTTGGATCATCATTCTTCAATTCAGGCAAGATCTGCATGTGTGAGTCTAAATTCTTAGTCATTTTGGTGTGATAAAAAAAAAAAATTCAAGAAAAAAATTCAACATATAAATTAAAAGAAAAAACCGATGAGACTAGAACTCAAGTATTTAGGCTCAGTTGCCATTTAATCTTTTTCCAAAATAGATTTTGAAGAAGGGGTTTTTTTTTGTTTGCCCTTCAAACGAGATGTGAAGATTTGCATCTTCACTCTCAGTTTCTAGAAAAGTTGAGGAGTTGGAATCTTCATTCTTAAATTAATGAAATATTTGAGTGTATGAGTCCACGTTCTTATTAATTATGGTTCGATCAAAAAATAGTTTCAACAAAAAAAAAAGAGAGACAACATACAAAATAAAGTAAGTAGGCTCAGTTACATGAGATTTTGATGAAGAGCTCTTTTGGTTCGCCCCTTCAAATGAGATTGAAAACTTTGTATATTTGTTCTTGATTTCTAGCAAAATTGAGATGCTTGAATCTTCACTTTTCATTTCAAACAAGATCTCAATGTATGAGTCCAATGCTTGGTAATTTTTTTCTAGTAAAAAAATAGAAAAATTCAAGAGAAAAACACATACAAAATTATAAGAAAAACTAATGAGGCTGAAATTAAAGTAATTAGGTTTAGTTACCCGAAAGGAGATTTTGGAAAAATGATATTTTTGTTTTCTCCTTCAGATGTATTGAGGTTTGCATATTGATTCTATGTGTTTGGCAAATTTGAGATGTTTGAATCTCAATTTTTCATTTCAAGCAAGATCCGAGTGTGTGACTCCATATTCTTAGTTACTATGGACTGATCGGTTGAGTGTGTAAGGTGCTCTTAGTTAGGTTTTCGATTGAGTCTTTTCTTACACATTCAAACAAACACAAAGACACTTTTTTTTTTGTGATGTCCGGGGTTTGAACCCGGACCTTGCATATATTATGCATTGTCCTTATCAACTGAGTTAAGTTCACGGGGACAAACACAAAGACACTCTAACTAGTGGTAAAAGAAATGAGAAATAAATTGTAGAATTATAAAATAAAAAAAGTAAAATATAATGAAGATAAATACAATAATATCATTTGTTGACCAGAGAATAAGTATATACTTTTATTTGGTAATAGGATAAGTATGTTTTTTAAAATTTGTCAAAAAAGAAGTATATTTTTAAAATAGTTATTTTCATAATTTCTAATCATATTAATTAAAAATGAGAAAGCTCCTTTTAAAATATGTAAAAAAAATTATTGGGTCAATGCTATTTTATTAATGTCATTAATTTTCTTCTCTTTTTTTTTTGTTCTTTTGGATAGCTATGACAACTGTATTCTATTAAAATATGTACTATTATATTATTAGATCAATGTTATTCGGTCAATGGTTTTTTTGATGGATTATTTGGTCAATGTTATATGGTGAGTTTTTAGGAATATTTATAAAATATATACTGTAAATATATATTTTTCGTTTATAAATTAGAAATAAAAAAATAATGTATGTTAAAAGTCTATAACACCTGACCAAAAAAAAGAGTCTATAACAATAATACTTTTAGGGTTGTGTTGCACCTCGATGACAAATGTAAAATTTTGTTGAATCTTTATGACATAGATCAATTGCGAAATTGTAGTTGTTGTAACATTATAGTCTTTTCGAAACAATAATGATATTATAATAATTAAATATTCGTATGTTCCTAAATAAATATAAACTTTTGAAACACACACTCCCCTATGTTCTTTTCATAAATAATGAGAAACATATTATAGAATTTATAAAAAAAAATTGAAGATTAATATAATAATATTATTTTTTGACCAAAGGATAAGTATATTTTTAAAATAGTTAATTTCGTCATTTTTAATGACATATTGATTAAAAATGAGAAAACTCCTTTGACCAAAAATAATAATAATGAGAAAGCTCCATTGAAAATATGTAAAAAAAATAAAATTGGGTCAATGCTATTTGGTCAATGCCATTGACTTCCTTTTTCAATATAACTTCGATCGTCAATTCCGTATTTTTATTATCCTGATGACTGAATTAGAACACAATTTTGTCGACAAACGTTGACTAGAACACCATTTTTTGTTTCGGAAAAAATAACAGACTTGTACGAAAACAATATGATGGCCTTTACTTGGGAAGATAAATATGAACCAGTTGAAACTTCTCATTTTTCCAAATTTCTCCACTATCTCCCATCATGGGACGCGTGGCGTAATTTTAGAGGGCCCGAACTTGACTGTTTCTCTTAACTGTTTCTCATTCTAGGCATTATAAAATAGGACTTCGTAGAGATAAATTCCAAATCCCTTCAGATTTTCTCTCAAAACATCCCAAACTCTCTTCCGCATCATGGCTCCAACCCCAAATTTTTGTATCTTCATGAGCAATGAAGACTTCTTGAAATTGAAGGCTAAAGATCCTTTTATGGCCTTGAGGCTCGTTATAGAGAGTAACATACCTTCCTCTTTTCCTTCTCCAGGTTACCCTAAAGAATTTAACCCACATTATTTTGAGAGTGCTCATGACAGTCTCATTCAACAATTGCAAGAAAAGATTTTGAATGTTGACTTGTTTCATGTGTTGGAAAAGGATTCTAACCATGGCTTAGGTTTGATTGCTTTAGTCAAAAATCTTAGCAATTCTCGAGAATCTACTACCAATGCCTCTCTTCTTGCTTTCTTAGTCGAGTTTGCTCCTCTTCTAGAACAGATAACACAACTCCTTTATGACAAACAACAACTTACCCAAAAGATAGAGGAACATCGCAATCTTCGTTTACATCATCTTGAAAGGTATGACTCTGTGGCACGAGAAACTTTATCCCTCAATACTTCGGGTAAAGAATCAAAAGAAGTGGTGCAATCAAAAGCCCTAAAGGCTATTGAACACTATGAATTAGCAATCAAGCTTGGGCAAGATGTCACATGCTTCACCTTGGAAAAAGAATTTGTGGAAGTGAAGCTGGAAATTTGTGAATCCATTTATGAAAAATTAAAGGCTAACCTTAAACTTTAAGTTTATTTGAAGTTAGCTGGCCTTTTAAGCCTCGGTTTGTAACATCCGACAATGTCTATGGTCCCAAACAATTGTCATTTTGGCATTAATTTTGGTTTAATTATAATGCCAAGTTTTTTGTTTCTTGTCGAAATTACTCTTGTACTATTTTAACTTCCTGCAATATAGGCTTATACTTTTTCAAATATTTGCCATTTATTCTGAATATTCTATTGTCGGAAGATAATTCTTCTATCTAATATACACCATTTGAAAACATTTGTATAACTTTAAATGGTCATTCCCAATTTGGTGACCATTTGCCTAAGATTTTATCTCTTTTGTCCATAGACCAAAGTACTTTCCAAACAAAATCTCCAATATTGAAAGACTTTGATTTGACCTTCTTATTATAGGCTTTTGCAACACGTTCTTTTTGCCTTATAAGTACTTCCAAAGCCATCAGCCTTTCTTCATCTATATCAACCATTCATCTAACATCATATTCCAATACTGCTCTGTTGGAATTTCCATTTGTCTTTGAATTCTGGCTGATTGTACATATACTTCCACCGGCAAAACTACATCATGCCCAAAAGCTAATTGAAATGGTGTAGACAAGCCTATAAAATCTGATTTAAAGTGTTATGCAAATTTCTTGGTTTGCTTTTCACATGTTTCTTAATTAAATTAATTTTAATTTTATTGGCAGCTTCGAGTTGACCATTTTCTTGAGTGTAATATGGCGTCAAATTGAGTAACTTAAAACCTGTTTGGTTGGCAAACTCAACCATCTTTCATCCAATAAAAGTTGAACATTGGTCAGTGATGATAGGTTATCTTACGTTATTCTTAGCATGTTTTTCAGTTAATTTTAGTAGGAAATAGTAGCAAAATGGAGGAGTATTAGAACGATTGCCTATGATTTCGGGACTTTTGTAATGTTTTCTATATTTGAGTTTGTAATTCTAGTTTTCGCGAAACATAGAAATTTGAGGGGGGTTTTGGAAGCAATACACGAAGAAAACAAGCAAATCGGCAAATCAAGAACATCCGAAGAATTGTGAAGATTAAAGAAGCAAAGAATGAAGATTCAAGATGCCTCAGAAGACTTACAAATGGGAGGAATTCTGTTCCCAAATCCTGAGGCAAGTTATTTGAAGACGAAGACTTAAAACGACAAAAAATCAGAGAATTTGGGCCTAGGAAAGACAAGGCATCCGCCTAGCACATTTGCAATGTGCCTAGCACCTGAAAAATGTGCCTAGCACATGAAATAGGCGCCTAGCACATGGAGTAGGCATACATGCGCCTAGGGCATGGCTTTTGCCACACTCTCATGCACTAGGCATGCTAAGGATGTGCCTCGAGCACCTAAAAACTTGAGGCACATTTGTCTTTTCCTGTCGTTATTTTGGGTAAAACCCACAATTTTAGCCCAAACCCAGGTAGAAACTCTCACTATAAATACCAGCATTCCTCATTCAGAATTTCTCGTGCAGAACTGGAGCAATTCAAGAGGAAGGCAACTTTGGAGCTTAAGGAAAGTTTCTATCTTCTCCTTGATTTTCTAGGGCATGTTTTTATCTTTAGTAATTTGTTTTTAGTTACCATGTGTAACTAAATCTTTTTAGGTTAGCGTTCTAAGATGAACCTCTGTATATTTTTGTTGAATATTTATTTAATATAATTTGTCGTTTATTTAATTTATTTATTCTTTTGTTCGCTGTTAAGTTTTATTAGATTATAGTTTTATTTCTGTGAGAGGTGCAACCCTAGATTAGGTACTTAGGTTGTGATAGGACCTAATATTGTTTTCACTAATTGGATGCTTATATCTTGATATTTATATCCTTTTACCATTAACAATCTGTCTAGGACGTAAGTAATTATTAATTAGCCAAAGATACCAATAGAATTGTTGACCCTAGACGTAGGTACCCAGTGGATAATATCCATTGGGTCGTGTGGTACATTACCAAAGCTAGGAATTAACTAGTTAGTAATTAGGGAAAGAAGCACCTAGCTGTCTGATTTAAGGCTATAGTCTAGTAAGACCATTCTCTTGAAACCCTTAGTAAGGTAGACGTAGATTAGGGCTGCCCGTTTGTAGAACTACTAAGTAAGCATAGAGAGAGTGTGCTATGACTGTCGTAAGATTCATAGATGGGCAGACGTAAGGGAACCTTGAACTTTTGAAGAAATACATAGATTGTTTCGCTTGGGATTACAATGAAATGCCAAGATTGAGTCGAGACATGGTGGCATTGAAACTGCCTATTCGACCTGACAAGAAATCAGTGGAACAAACATCAAGAAGATTTGCATCACAAGTCTTGTCAAAAATCAAAGAAGAGATCGAAAAACTCTTGAAAAGCAAGTTCATCAGAACTGCAAGGTATGTTGATTGGTTCTCTAACATAGTTCTTGTTGTTAAGAAAAATGGGACTCTTAGAGTCTGTATTGATTTTAGGGACTTAAATAATACCCCAAGGATGAATATCCTATGCCAGTGGCAGAAATGTTAGTCGATTCAGCAGCAGGATTTGATTATTTAAATATGTTGGATGATTATTCCGGATACAATCAAATCTATATTGCTGAGGAAGATGTGTCGAAAACTACTTTTCGATGTCCAGGGGCTTTACGTTGCTATGAAGGGATAGTGATGCCTTTTGGATTAAAAAATGTTGGTGCTTGTTATTAAAGAGCAATGAATTCTACGTTTCATGATTTCATAGGAAAATTTATGCAGGTTTACATAGATGACATTGTTGTTAAATCATCTTCCAAGATTGACCATTTGGATCATCTTCGATAATCATTCGAAAGGATGAGAAAATATGGATTGAAAATTAATCCATTAAAATGTGCCTTTGGTGTACATGCAAGTGATTTCTTGGGTTATGTAATTCACAAAAAAGGCATTGAGATAAATCAAAACAAAACAAAGGCGATCTTGGAAACGAAAGCACCTACGACAAAGAAAGAGCTTCAATCTTTGTTAAGAAAAATCAATTTTCTGCCAAGGTTTATTTCGAAACTAAAAGGCAAAACTCATGCTTTTTCGCCATTCCTTTGAAGGAAGAAAGAAGATGTGTTCAATTGGGAACTAGAGAATCAGAAAGCTTTCGACGAGATCAAATCTTACTTGACAAATCCACCTATTTTGTTACCTAAATAGGGTGATGAAGTTATATATCGCAGCATCGAAATGTACTATAGGTAGTATGTTAGCACATAAGGATGAAAATAGAATAGAAAGAGCCATTTATTATCTTAGTAGGGTTTTAAATTATGCTGAAACAAGGTACCATCCAATTAAAAAATTGTATCTGTGTCTGTATTTCTCTTGTACAAAACTTAAGCAAGATATAAAGCCAGTTGATGTTTATGTTTATTTCCATTTTGATGTAATTAAACATAGGTTGTCGAAACCAATACTACATAGTAAAGTTGGTAAATGGGCTTTGACACTTACATAATATTCATTGACTTATCAATCTTTGAAATATGTTAAGGGCCAGATTGTTGCTGATTTTATTGTCGATCATTTTGTGGTCGAAGAAACATTAAGTTTTGTTGATGTCCAACCTTGGAAACTTTATTTTGATGGCTCCAGCATAGAAATGGTACTGGAATCATAATCTTGATTGTTTCACCTCAAAATATTCCAACTAAATTCAAATTTCGACTTCACAAGTTTTGTTCCAACAATGAAGCTGAATATGAAGCCTTAATTACAGAGCTTGAGATTTTGCTTGAACTGGGGGAAAAACATGTCGAAATAAAAGGTGACTCAGAGTTAATAGTGAAGCAGTTAACAAAAGAATACAAATGTGTTGAAACAAATTTAATTCTGTATTTTGTTACTGCTAATGCATCGTTGAAACGTTTCGATCATGCCAATATTCAACATGTACCGCGGATCAAAAACCAAGAAGCGAATGACTTAGCACAGATTACTTCAGGTTATAGAGTTTCTAAGGCAAAGTTGGAAGAACTTATTGAAATTAAAGAAAAACTTGTTTCGACAGATGCATCCTCAGATGAATTATCAATGCCAAAACTTGGGGGGGGGGGGGGGGGGAGTA
>Ga0315915_1001149_pt1 | contig 31169 bp, 18 predicted proteins | sample MpolbnodulesMG_FD_207738 | JGI IMG/M metagenome (GOLD analysis project Ga0315915, IMG submission 207738) | Medicago polymorpha root nodule microbial communities from Los Angeles, California, United States - branched nodules | ecosystem: Host-associated > Plants > Roots > Nodule | place: USA... | reverse complement strand
CATGTTCTACAATAATGTGGGAAGTACTTCAACATTGATTGATAGGTGAGTAGATTATGTAATTCCATTTTCTTTTATATGTTAAAATTGTTTATATGAGGTGTTAAATTTACAGTTACTTTCATCAATTTCTTTCAGGGGTAGCATTATTGGAACTTCTCATATATACCTATGGCTCCACCCCCACCATGTTCATACCTTCCACTTCCTTCACCTATGATGCTTGGTGACTATCCTCAAATTCCACCACCTATGGAGACTCAGTATCATGGTGACGATGCTAGGCGTGTGCATTTGTCTGAGACAAATTTCGTTGATGAAAAAGGGAAGAAGCCAATGTCGTTGGAGGACTTTATGGATCCAGATGTTGAAGCAAACCTTGATGAATTCATGGATCCGTGTCTTTTGATTGACTTCAGTTTATTTGACAAGGATGATAACAGTAACTTGCATGACAAGATATAAAAAGCTTATAGTGTTTGCAACAAAATTTTTCTGTTGTTTTTGTGTAAACGATGTTATTTGACAGATGTATTAAATTAATTCTACTTTATGCAATATGTCTCTATTACTCTTTTTGATTGAATATCAGAATGGAAGGTTATACACGTACGTACAAGGAGTGATAACTTGGTGAAGAACTACAACTAGAGTGAGGTTATCTCTTGAGTTAAGTGATAATCCAAAAGAAAAATAAATATGATTAATGTTTGGCTTTCAATAGTCTCAATAACTGAAATTCCAGTGTTTGTTTTGACAAAATCTAAGCTCACTATAGCTATTTTAAACCATTGTCTCTTTCTTTTACGGGTTATTTTAATCTTTACTTAGTATTATATTGAACTAAAACTCTCACCTCCTTGCTTAAAACTCTATTTCTAACCTCCATGTCATCAAAATGGTTTCTATTAGCGTACATTCTAAAGTCATTTCCAAGCTTCTGATTTAAGAATGTTACTATTGAAGAAAATGTGAATGGTGAAATGGTCTAAATCAGTTGACAAGTCATGTGATTTATACATTTGTACATTATAGTTAAAGTCATCTCCAAGCTTCTGATATTTAAGAATGTTGCCCCACATGTATGAATTTGTACATAATTGAGTTCAACAAATGTATAATTTTCAAGCTTTATTTAACTAGGACTAGGATGAATCTTAAACAAATACTGATAACTAAATGCAACCATTCAAACTCAACTTCATCGACAACGAATTGAATCGTATGTTATTTACATTGTTTGGTGTTTAATATGTATATTTATTAAAATCAATGCAGAGCAATTTGGTAGCATCAGCTATAGGACTAAGTTTGAGATTCTGAAATCATATTCTATGTGAAACTAATTGTCTAAACTACCATTTTTGTTGTTGAACCTTTCAGGCAGGCGTTATACATATTTGTATTATAGAGCTCTTGTCATATTAAGATTTAGGCAAGTGTTAGATTGTTTTTATTTTATTTTTAAGAAGTCAAACTAGTCTAGCGAAATTGACTGTGGAGAGAATCAAACTTGAGACTTTGAGAGGAGAATACTCCAAAGTCCCAAGTCGATTCAAGTGGGCTGCGGGTGCTAGATTGTTGCATGTCAAAATTAAATAGTTTTTCTCAAGCATGCAATCAAGAGAGTCTAGTCTATCCTAAAACATAGACCTATAAAACCAACCCATCAAGATTTTGTCAAAATTGATGGATCCAACTCTAAAGTGAACAACTCATTTTAGAGTGTAAAATGAGTAATACATACCGTTAATTTAAAAATTAAAGGTAGATATTGTAAATACATTATAACAAATCATGAATTAGTTACAATAACAACCATTGATTTTCTCATTTTACACTTTACTGACTTTAGAGGATTCAAATCCAAAATTGATAACTATATATATATATATATATATGGGTTTGCTAGGATACACCCACTAGTTTTTATTAAGGTGTGTTTTAGCAAAGATATAACTAAAAAGTTGTTAAATACACCTTAAGGCAACACTCCTTATAAAAAATAAGTGGGTGTATGTTAGCAACACACACACACGCACCCACACGCACCCACACGCGTGCGCGCGCACACACACAGATATTTGGCAAGTGTACCAAATTCAATCGAAGTAATAAATAAATTTGTATCCACGAGGACTGTATTTAACTTCTACTTAGCAATTTCATTATTAAAAAGGATGTAATAAATTATATTGATGCCCGAGGCAGTTGAGTTGTTTTGTAACATAAACTGATTAAAAGCAAAATAAAGATTGGTTTTAGAAAATTGAGAGAAATATGGTTAAGTCCTTCGAATCTTCCGAAGCTCCCCTATGGTAGTTTGCACTCCTAATTCATTCAATGTTTATTTAGTTTCACGACAGATTAACATAGTAATTCTACACAATCTCTTGACCTAGAATTCTCCCCGCAAGTGACAACCCATTAATCTCTTAAGTGAATTCGAAACCGTTGGAGGTATTAAAAGAACGTTCATCCCTATGTCATAACCTAATAATGATTTATCTCTAACTTGATTACTTAGGTTAAACCTATTACCTAGTTCAGAGTTAAAAGTCAGGGTTAGTGTTAATTAAATAGCGGATGGGAGGGATTTTAAAAGAAAATTACATTTTGACCCTTAAAATCCCATGCCACTAATTTTTTTGTTCCGGAAAATATATCACATTTTTTTCGTCCTTGAAAAAAACTTCTTTATGGCCAACTTATTTTGTAGTAAATAGTATATGTCGTGGGACAATAGCGGTTTGTCCAAATTTCGCTGCCATATAATGGTATAACGTCACTTATAGCTGTTATTTAACAACATTGGCTTCTTTTATGTGTTTTAGAGTAACCTTGGATAAAGTTTTCAAATAAGTATTTGTTGAATCAGAAATTTTGTATGAGAGATTTCCAGATTCTTACATTAGTTGAAATCAAGATCTGCTTCCTTCCCAACCTTTTCAATTTGCTACTTGTCTAATTTTATGGTTCCTATAAACATTTAAGCTTCTCATCTTAAATGAAAATAAGCATGAAGTTAATGCAAACTTGGCTATTATTTTCAAAAGAATAACTTGATATCTTGATTTTGTATGTTTATGCATATGGTGAACAAATTACTGAGAGATAATACTGATTATTATAATGTTGAAGACTCTGCAATCATTCTAATATAAATCATGGATCGGCAAGTCATGGTGGAATCGTGAATACAACTTTATTTTTATGGATCGCCAATATTGAAAAATCCAAAATATAAAAACCAAACATGAAGCTCAAATCAAAATATCGAAGAGAAAAAGGTACCAACATGTTTGTGAACCTCATATTGGTCCTCTTCACGTGTACATTTAGGTGTCTACCTATGCTTTCTACCTTGAATTTGTCAAAAATGGAACAATAACAAACAAGGGCAACAAAGGAGAAAACCTATGAAGCGCAGACACTCCTCAGATTAGGTGTGTCCCAGTGTTGGACACGTGTCAGTGACAGACACTGACACATAATTTCACTAAATTATGTGATTTTCTCCCTGTAAGCGTCTGTGTCGTGTCCAGTGTCCGTCTGTATCCACGCATCATAGGAGACAACAATAAACAAATGGGGCATCTTCAAACAAAGATAAACATGCAATGGGAATTGAATAAGAATAAACACATGAACAGACAAGGATTAAGAAAGAAAGTGATCAATCAAAAGAAACTATGATCATAAATTCATTCATGATCTCTTAAAATCATAACCTTTCATTTCAGAACAACATAAAAACATGAAAGGTGAATCAAACTCAGAGAGAATAACAAAAATTGCAAGAAAGAAAAAGGAAATTACGAATTGAAAATCAAAAGGGGTAAAAAATCGCACCTTCGGAGATGTCGTAACTCAGCTTGAAGGGTTCACCAGTGAAAGTGAAAGTGACACAAAAAATGACCTAATTTTTTTTTATTAAAAGACAAAATACTCTTTTGATTTTTAAGTTAAATAAAAATATCGGATTATTCTTTAAAGTTTTGTAAGTTTCCCATAGATTTTTATTACCCTTTTAAAGACGTTATTGAAACATAAAAACTTTGAATAGATGCATTAAATTTATAAGTTAAAGAACTTATTTGAAATTTAAATGATTTGAAACTTCGAAAAATTTAAAAGAATTTATTTAAAATTTAAACATGATATTTTTGTCAAACTTAAAGTATCAAAAGGAGCGTTTTGTCTTTATTGAAAATAAAATGCATTCATCTATAACATTGACGATACCAAACCCATTGATTAGATTTGCACTAAAACGATGCTGATTGACAATCTCCCCTTGTCATTTTGTGATTTTTATGGAGTTTTTGTCCCATGATATTTTGAAGGCACTGGAGTTGAATCATTGGAAGCCAGTGAGCATATCTCGCAAGGGGCCGACTTCATCCCATTTATTTTTTGCAGATGATGTTCTTTTGTTTACCAAGGCTACGAGATCTCAAGCTATTATGATGGAAGGGATTTTGACAAATTTTGCAAATGTCTCGGGATTGAAAGTCAATATATCAAAATCGAGAGCTTTCTTCTTAGCTACCACCATAAGAAATACGATTTAATCAATGGTTGCAACAATTGGAATTCGGCAAACCTTTTCGCTGGAAAAGTATCTTGGCTTCCCTATGGTTCATGGGTGGTTAACTAAAAGTGACTATGAGTTTTAATTGATAAAATTCAAAGGAGATTAGCCTCATGGAAAAACAAGATATTTAATAAGGCAAGTAGATTGGCTCTATTTCAGTCGGTGTTGACCTCAATTTCTAGCTATTACATGCAGATTGCTTGGGCACCCTATTATATTTGTGAGCACATAGATAAGTATGCGCGCATTTTTGTGTGGAAGGGAAACAAGGATAAAGGTGTCCATCTTGTTGGATGCGATAAGATCACTAGGCAACGAAGAATTGGTGGTTTGGGTATTCGAAGGGCTCGTGAATAATATATGGTTATGCTGGAAAAGCTGGTTTGGGATATTCATTGTAACTCAGATAAGTCATGGGTCTCTCTGCTTCGACACAAGTATGTTGGTGATAAGTTATTTCCTGATATGCCCATGACCCAAGGTTTCACTATGTGGAAATCTATTATGAAAGCAAAGGCAACGCTTCGAAATGGGTTCAACTATAGACTAAGAGATGAGTCTTCTTCCTTTTGGTATGCACCATGGACTAAGTTTTGGAAGCTGTGTGAACAAGTTTTATATGTTGATATTCATGATGTCCACTTGACAATAACTGTTGTGATTCAGGATGATACTTGGGTGTTGGGTCGTTTATATACTGAACTTCCTTCTCCTGTAGTCGAGGCTATTTGTGGCACCCTAGTGTGTTTGAATGGTTGAATTCAGGATGGTATTTATTCGGTGAAAGCTGAGTATAAGTGGTTTCTAAAGGGGGAACACAAGCGAGGATGAGGTCGGATCGTGGAAGTGGATTTGGCGTTTAGCTGCTCCTGAAAAGATTAAATTTCTATATTGGACGGTTTGCCATGATGTTGTTCCTACGAGGTCGTTGCTGCACAACAAAGGTATGTTAGACACTAATAACTGTTTGAGGTGTCTCAATAGTGGCGAAAGTATCATGCACTCTTTTAGGGATTGGCCGTTTGTTAACATCTTTGGCTTGCTCTTGGATTTGACAACATTAACTTCTATTTGGAGAATTATATGGTCACCTAGCCCAGACAAGGCACGTTTAACGCAAATAATCATTTATTCTCTGCTACTTTTTGGTGGATTTGGTGGGCACAAAACTCACTTTGTATGGACAATGAGATAATTCTTATTTTCTCCTTGAAGGTAAAAAAAATCTACAATTTGGCATCCCTTCTTCGTTCTGTTTTCTCTCCGGTTTTATCCACGAATATATGAGGTCGCTATGTGACTTGGCATCAAGAGGAGAGTATGGTCGTTGTCTTGAATGTTTATAGCAGCACTTTTGTAAATCATGGAATATCTTGTTTTGGTGGCGTTCTTTGTAGGAATGATGGCAATTGGCTATATTAGTTTGCTGGAAATATTAGTCTTTCCACAATCATACATATAGAGTTGTTAGCTCTGTATCATGGCATGTATCATGGCTTGAAAGCAGCCTGGGAAAGAGGATATATGGACGTGATTTGCTATTCTGACTCGACTCTGGCTGTTCAGTTAGTTTCAACCATGGTGCAATATTTGTTGCAAAGGAGCTAGAGCGTCCAGTTAAAGCATTATGTGAGGGACGAATTCGCCTGCTGATTTCATGGCTAAACTAGGAGCTGGAAGTTCTGAGATTTGTCGTGGTTTTTGAAACCACCACATAAAGATGTATTGTAGAGACTAGTTTTTTAGCTGACTTTTATTTCTTTTCTTTTTGTTAGCCTCTTTCAAAACAAAAAAAAATAGATCCCCTCTCACACGATGACCCTCCATTAAGAAAGTAAAATGTCACAAATAATTCAATAAACATGTAAAAAATAACTAATAAATAAAATCGAATCAAATAATATTTTTTTCTTTTTTTCCTTTTTTTTTTCCTTTCCTTTTTCTGAAAAAAATAAAATAATAATAATAAGAATATTGGAGAGTGTGGTGTGTATGATTTAGGGTTTGAGATTATGCATCATATAAATACCAATAATTGAAGCCCAAAACTCTCTCTCAACTCTCAACACTCGACACACTCTTTTCTTCTTCACTCTCCGCCAACCGATTCATCGCAAACCCTAATGGCTGTTACCTTCTCAGATCTTCACACAGAAGAGGGTCTCAAATCCCTCAATGAATTCCTCTCTGGAAAAAAATATATTTCTGGGTAACCCTAAAATCCTCTCAATTTCCACTTTTTTCATTGTTTCAAATTATAAAAATCGTTTTTTTTATTGTTTCTGAGATTTGGGTTTTTCAAATTCTATGTTGGGTTGTTCAAATTCCTTCTATTTTAATGTTTGAGTTGAAAATATCATGTTTTTACTGTTTCTGAGATCTGGGTTATTGAAATTCAGAGATCAATTGACAAAGGATGATATCAAAGTGTATGGATATGTTTCGGAGAAACCCAGTGATGCTTTTCCCAATGTTGCTGGTTGGTACGATGTTGTCTCTTCACAACTTGCTGCAAGGTATGTTCTGTTCTCTTCAATTTTATTCCTCAATTATTGATTTCTATATTGAAATATGAATTTGGTTTTGTTTGATTTGATTATTATTTGCTAATTTTTAAACTTTTTTTTATTGATTTTTATTTTGTATGATTAGTTTTCCTGGAAAAGCTCAAGGTGTGAAATTCAGTGGAAGTGCTCCAGCTGCAGGAGCACCTGCTAAAGCTGTATGTATCTCCCTCAATTTTAATTTTTCGTGTTACTTCATATTTTCATTATTTCTGTTATGTGTTGTAGAGTTGTATGGTTTATCTATTTGATGTTTTTCTTAGTGTAACATTGGATACATTTTTCTGTTATATACTGTGAAATCAGAAAATTTGAATTATCTTACAATGATTTTGAAATTTTTATAACTTCTAACATAATTTGAAATCGGGATATGTTGGCTAATACAGACCTAGACATCTTGATTTTGTGACAATAACGATATGTTTGTGTATATAATGTACTGTTACTGAACGATTATTATTAATTAGTAGAATGATGTTGAAGAATCTGCAAACATTCTAGAATTGGACTACATAAAATCTTTGACTTTATATAGTTATTAAGTTATTGTCAATTGTAAATATGATTAAAAAATGTTAAGCAGTCAAGCCATGCCCAAAAGTGAAAAACAGTAATTGTGATTGCTAACTCTCTAGTGTTTTGTATTCTCCTTTGTCATATTTTGAGTCTTTGATTTTATTTATTGGTCTAATAATTAATCTGGTAATTAGTGGTTGTTTTGAATTTAGCATGCCTAGAAGACATTTTGTAATTTTCATTATCAATACAAGTATACAACAAAGAAATAAATAATCTGTAATAAAACGGACTGTACTTCTCGTCTTTCATATTATTGTATTTGAAACATTATTGCCAAAGTACTCTATTTTTATTTGAGAAGTGAAGTCAGTTTGTTTCAAACATTTCCAACAATTGTTTATTTGTGAAATTTTTATTAACCAAGATAGCAACATGGAAGGTTTTTTAGAGTAGTATTAAGGACAACTAGTACTGTAGAGCTCCTTTCATAATGAGATCCAGGCACGTGTTCAATCATTGCATGTCTATTATAGGCATCCTTTTATCTTGTTTTTTGTATTTTTGACGCTTAAGTTGTATAATACTGTAGTTTACTTTTGACATGACATACTATAAGGATGGAATATAACTGATCTTGTGTTAGTTGTACCTGATAGAGTTGTTTGCCAAGTGACATAGTTGTTAGCTAAGTTTGTAACTATGGAGGGATGGTGCTTTTTTCTTAAAGAATAAACACTTCTGAAATTTTTGACTTTATATTATACAAATGCCCAAGTTGTTGTGAAGTTTAAGTTAATTGTTACAGTTGTATTGAAGTCACTGAAGGAACTACTAACTAATTTGATCATTGGAATTTATTTTTGTCAGGCTGCACCTGCTGCTGAAGATGATGATGATCTTGACCTCTTTGGTGATGAAACAGAGGAGGATAAGAAGGCAGCAGAGGAAAGGGAGGCATCTAAAAAGCCCGCAAAGAAGAAAGAGAGTAAGCTCTCTTTTTAGTCATTTATCGTGGCTTGTGACCAACTCAAAGACTACTTTAAATCTATTATCTTGCTTGAACTGTTTGAAACTTATTAAGGGATATTTTTACAGGTGGCAAGTCTTCCATTCTGCTTGATGTTAAGCCGTGGGATGATGAGACAGACATGAAGAAGCTGGAAGAGGCTGTTCGCAGCGTTGAAATTCCTGGTTTAACCTGGGGAGCATGTATGTTAAAACTTGAAATTGCTTCAATCTTTCTCACCCATATATGTAATCTACCTTCTATAAAAAATTAATTACTATGTGACTAAAATGGTTTGTTGCAATTGTTACAGCCAAGCTGGTTGCTGTTGGATACGGAATCAAGAAGCTGCAGATCATGTTGACCATTATCGATGACCTCGTATCTGTGGACGACCTCATTGAAGAAAGACTCACAGTTGAGCCAATTAACGAGTATGTCCAGAGCTGTGACATTGTCGCATTCAACAAAATTTGAGCTTGAGTTTTTGGCCATTTTCAAGCGGCTGATTAGGCTGTTATTTGCGGATAGTTCCCTCCCTTCTCCTCCACTCTTTTGTTTCTTTCATGTTTGGTGTGTTTCAGTGGTGGTTTTGTTACAAGAATTGTATGGTGTGAGTGAAGAGAGATGGAGATATTTTATGGTCTAACTTAATGTTATTCATGTCAAAAACCATGCACATTTGTGGGATTAGCATCACTGAACCATATGCATCTATTTAATTTTTGATAAGTTTCACTAGAAGAATCCTTTGTTGAATCTATACACAATATGAAGTCTGCTGGTTTGCATTGAATTGTTGCAGTAGTCAATCACTTTATGCCCGTTTTCATGTCATGCCAATTTTGTTATGTTGTTGAGTTCATGTTAATTTTTTCCTGTGATTTTCATAATTCAGTGGCACAATCAGAACATCGGCGTTTTGTATTCATTTTGTTGCCAACTCTACTTCAAAACCATTGACATGGTTTTCTCCAAAAAGTATGTGCTAGTATACTGCTATAATTTTGGTAGAGTAATGAAATACTTCGAGTCAAATTGAATTAAACTATACAACTAATGAATGAATGATTCACCAACATATGAATGAGCAAAGGAAGTGTTCTCTTATCTCTTGAGAACGAATTTGTAAACCCAAGAAAATTCATTGGAAAACAACCATACTTGGCATGCATGATTTGTTCATGTAAGCATTATTTAGAGTTATGAGATTTTTGAAGCCAAGGTCACACCTAGTTTTTCCCGTTGGTTGCTAATAGAAGCAGGAACCATTGTTTGCATGATATATCCCGAGATGCAATCAAGAGAAGATTGAGCCAAAGTAACTCCATCTGCAATGGAAAGAGAAAAGAGAATAGGCTTTCCAGTTAGTAATTTTTCCTTCAATGTTAAGAATGAAGGAATAAAATAGGAGCTCCAAGATAGCCGCCAAGGTTACATGTCTGCTCCATTCTCAACACTTACTAGCCATATCATTTTGCAGGTTCTTCGTAAAGAACACTTCAGATTCATATATCAAGTTTTTTTTATCATAGGAGCTTGTTCTAAGGAAGGAAGCATAGGCAATAAATACAGGATCATCTGCAAAACAAATATGAGATAACTTGAGACCCGTGCGATTACCAATTTGTGATGGTTTCCATGTTCCATACTCTACCATGTCCTTGATTTTGTGACTAAATCTTTCAATCGTAAGGACAAAAAGATATGGAGATAAAGAATCCCCTGCCTAAGACCTTTGGAAGGTTTGAAAATTTCAGTTCGAGCTCCATTCTAATTAATGCACATAGATTCCATCCCATGTCTAACCAAGAGTTTGATATTATTATGAATATGTAGTTTTCCATGGAGTCCAAAATGAAATTCCAATCAATCCGAACATAAGCTTCTTCAAGATCAATCTTTAGAGTCGGAAATGCTTTTCTTATTGCGTTAATACATATAAGTTATCAACATTAATTTTTATAAAATTTAAATTTTGATTTAAAATTATAGATAAAGATATTTTACGTTGTCATGTTGAAACAAATTATATTTATCTTTTTAAATGACACAAACAATATAACAAATATAATATAAAATTTTATCTTTTCTTTATTGACACAGACAATATAACATACTATAACAATATTCTTATAGGAAAATTTGATTAAGAGTATAACTAAAAATGAAAAAATCATCCACAAACCATATATTTCATTTATATATAGCGTTTAGACGGGCACAATTTGTCCTGTCTTCTTATAACACCAATGTGTATAATTTACAAACAATAGTTTTTATCAAATTTTGATTGAAATATAGGTATAAATAATATATATTTTACACTTTCATATTGTAACAATCTATACTTATCTTTTTCAATGATACTAACAATATAACAAAAATAATATTTTTTTAAAAAATATATAGTAATAAATAGAATATAAAATCTTATCTTTTTGACTGATACCAACAAAATAACATCCTTATAGTCAAATTTGCTTAAGAGTATAATTGGAAAAGACAAAAAAACTAGTTTAAAAACAACGTATTTTCTTTATATATGGTATTTGGTTATAACTTCGTTTTTTTCATCTAAAACAAAAATAATTTTTTTAAAGAAAGTTTTTGCTTTTATTAATGTACTTATAAAAAAATATATTAAACTTTTGCTGTTTAGACTATTTTTGTTTGCACCATTAATATTAAACTTCTATTGTAATGATTAATTAATTTGAAATTCACATGGTGTGATTTCGGTTTACAGAATAAATAAATTAATTTGCACCGTAAACTGCAACAATTCCGTTGTAGCACAATGGAATGTTTCCTCAAATGCCAAGTTGAACTAGATAACCGGGTTCGACTCTCAGCTATGCTTACGAGGACAAGTGATGTTATTCGTTTAGCTGTAAGTACTTATGCCTAAATAAACTAGTCTTTTAGTCGCTTTTTTTATAGGATGAAAAAAAATAAAAAACGCTAAAACATTGTTTTAGTCTCCTATTTTAAAATTGGATATTTTCTCCTATTTTACAATTTTAATAAATTTTCATCTCACTAAGTTTGTCATGTCATTAAAGACGAAACCAAATCAAAAAGAAAATTTCAAAATTTAGTGGGAACTTCAAAAGTTATAAAATTGGAGGATCAAAGACTCAATTTTTGAAATGGAGTGGTGGTGGAGGGACTAAAACGTTAATCTAAACATAATACGAAGATCAAAAGTGCTATTAATTCTTTGTTTTTAGTTTAGTGATAATTCAAAATAATCTAACACACACACACAATAGATATGTGTGTAAGATATTAGTTCAGATTGTAATTTTTGTCCCCCTATTTTCATTTACTCACGGAATTGATGTCTCATTTTAAAATCATCCAGTTTTGGCCCCTCTTTTAGAATTTTAAACTTTAAAATGGTGATATATCATATTTAAATTGATGCTTTTGGAATTTTTACGGTAATTTCATGGTTGTTGATCATTCCGCATCATTGGGTTGTATAACACGTCATTTAAAATACTTCGCAACATCATTTTTAATTAAAAATAAAGGAAATAAAGTACAAAAGTTAGGTGATTTTAAAAAGGAGGGATCAATTTCGTGAGTGAAATTAGAGGTTTTAAAATTGTAATTAAGCCAATATATTATTAAGGTAAAATGTCTTAAAAAATTCTCATAATATATTTTAAAATTTCTTAGGAGGTGTCATCTTATCTCTTGGAAACAAATTTGCAAACCCAAGAAAGAGAGGTACTCATCCGACCACAACCATACTTGACACGCATGATTTGGACCTATAATTTGTTCAATTGTTCTTGTCCGCCACCAACTACCATTCTAATTTATACATACAAGCAATGTAGTGAATGAATGATTCACTAACATGAAGAAAAGAGGTTAAATAGAAGACTTTGTGTTTCAATCTTTACCCTTCAATTAAAATTTGATCACCTTTCACTTGATGTTTGAGAGAGTAAGATGCACATAATTAGAGTTAGAGAAGAAAAGGGGTTTTTGTAAAATGTATATAAACAAGAATATTTTTAGTATTATGATTATATTTTAAAGAGAATTTCAGGAGTAACTTATTTTGAAATTCAAAAATTTTAATTTTAATGAAATTATCAACTATTTACATTAAGTTATTTAATTTAGAAAATTATTGTTTTTTTTATTTTACAAATTGTTTGTTTAGTTTAATTGATTTGATTAAACTGTCAAAGAATAATACTAATGCTTTTTGATAAAAGTGATATCATCTATTAGATGATTGTATTAACCAATTTTTTAATGGGCTAATTGTTAAAAGGCTTAAAGGTATGTCTAGTCCTTGCAAATAGGCGTCATTTAAAATTTCGTTCCTTAACCCACTCAATGACTGCCACGTCATCAAATTTCGTCCCTTAACCCACTTACGTGGCAGTCATTCAGTGGGTTAAGGGACGAAATTTTAAATGATTAAACTTTGCAAGGGTAAATCGCCTGGATTAGCGCTTACAGGGACGAAATTTTAAATGACGCCTATTTGCAAGGACTAAACATACCTTTAAGCCTTGTTAAAATTATTAAACTCAATTACTGCCATCGAACAACACAAGGACATGATCATCGCCCTTACGAATGTGTAGATATGATAACCCAAAATCTATATTTACATTAACATCTGCACATCAATAAGTAGCGGAACCATGTCATTGAGACCGTGATAGACACATCTCCATGTATATACTTGGAAGAACATCGTGATGTTATATATATAGAATAACTCCACCTATGTTATATATCTTGACTAGTGATTTGGGACTAAAACACCATATTTCTACTATCTACGATCTACCCCTCACTTGCCACTTGTACTCAATGCTAAAAAAACTTGCGCAACAATTTCTCATCGCTTTTCATAGCTAGTAAATTTGTTGTTGTGTGAGAAGTATAAGAGAAATTAAAAGGAGTCTCTAACGAGTTCCATATGCAAAGCTTTTGTGCTGCTAAATAATGGTATTTTATTTGTGAGTTCATAGTATTCTGTTTAAATTGCCAACATTGTAACAAGAGCCAGGTTGAATCAAGATGACATCAAATTCAGCAAGTGCAATCAACATTTTACATGTCTGATGGAAGAACAAACTTTGGTATGTAGAAAAGGTTGATGGAACTAAGCTTAAACTTTGCTATGGATAAGTTTTAGATAAAGATTTTGTTGAGCCAACAGAAAAAAGAAAATCAAAAGTTGATAAAAAAAAAAACATAAGTGAAAATATGACCGTCTATTCAATGAAAAAGCTTCGTTTTTAATATATCAGCTTATGTAGCTTCATATTCTTCAAAAAAAAAAAAATGGATGTAAGTTTGGTCCAACTTATAAGTAAATTCATGACTTCACCTCAACAATCTAATTGGCAAACAACAAAATGAATTTTAAGATATAGAAAAGGTACCATATGAGAAAGTGCCATATGAATACTTATGAATAAACATAGTTATCATAATCCTCACCAAGCGGCCGATGAATGGAAGGGACAGTGGTGTCTGTCATTTAACATTTATGTCTAATCATGATCAAAATCATCATTGTTACAACAATTTTGCATTAGCAGTTCCATTTAGCTTCTTTATTTTTCAATTATTTTTTTGCCCAACCTCTTCATATAGATGTTTCCCCATAATTAACAACGTACAAGACTTGCCATCTCACATATATTATGATCAAACTGTACTAATTATAGCCTCTATAGTTTGAACTTTATGTCTAAGCAAAATATATTGTTTATTGGGTTATGACTAATCTCAATGATCGTGAAAGTGTACTCAATATTCTTGATGATAGAGTTGCATCATCAAAAGGTGAAAGTGTTGTCAAAATACTTGTTGATTCTGAACCTTTCAAGATGAAATATCAAGAATGTGATCTTTAGAAAAATGCAGTGTCTTTTTTCTTGTTTGTGGGTTTTCTTTTTAAAGGCTAATAATAAAAATTATTGGAAGATATATTTTTCAATTGAAATGAACTTTTGTAACCTAATTGAAATTTGTTGTACGATAATAATTATGTTTTTGGGAGTTGTTACAAATATATAACATCTAGGTTATATTTCATGGTTGTTTTTTGGCATTGCTATGCTTGTTTGTATACTATCATATTTTCAAATTGGAATAGCTGAACATGAATTTTTAGGGGATTATTGCATTTAGGCTGTCAAATAATTATATGTATTAGATTAGATTAGATTAATTTAGTGGTCGTAAGCTGTCTTTTTTACGGAACCTAATCAACAAAAAATTAGCAAGCATAAACCAAATAACTAGAGTCAAGTGCAAATGAACTCCACCAAAGGCAAATTGTTCGGGAGAACCTGAGTTCGATTCATTAGTGAACAAATTTTTTTGTCAGACTTTACTTACATCAAAGTCGAACTCCAAATTACCAGAATTTCTTTCCTCTGCGAATCAGAGGGCTAACAAAAAAAATGGCAGGCATTGCCAACAACAACAATAAAAGGAATAAAAGTTATAAGTAGGACAACAACAAAAAATTATGTGGTATGCACAACCTACACAAAAATAACAATATACAACGACTTCAAAAAGTGTGAGGTGAACATATCCTTTGTTTTGGTATCTCAACTCCATCGTCAAAAGTGTGACCACTTTTCATTAATCAATGTTTGGGAATTGGATTAGGCGCACTTAAGATTGGATGCAGTCAGGTATGCCGCTAATAATTCTTGTGTGTACTTTTCAATAGAAAGCTGCACTTACCTTCACAGCCAAGCACAAAATTGCAATGAAAATTTATACTATTAATAAATGGGATATATATATATATATATATATATATTTTGGTATAATCTGTTTTTTTTGTGGTGGTCGGGGTTCGAACCCCAAACCTTGCATATTTTATGCATTATCTCTATCAACTGAGATAAGCTCACGAGGACGGTATAATCTGTTTTAATATAACTAAATTAAATATCAATCAATTAATAATTATTCAATTAAAAAAAAATATCTGATGGAAAAATATAAACTATAGAAATAAAGGTTGTTCTTTGTCACAAAAGAGAAGCAAAATAAACTATAGAATAAAAAAATAAAAAAAAAACCAATCAAAGTCGATGTTCGGTGAAATTTTAAACTCAATTTTCGTGATTCCAAACAACATATTAAACTCAATTTTTGTCATCATAAACAATGTCATTGCCCAACAACTAAAACGAACAACAGAAATTCTACATTTTCATTTGTTCGTACCATTGTTGAACAATGTCATTGGGACAACAATAGACATACGGAAAATGATAATAACAATGAGAGTGATAAGGTCCAAAAAGATAATTCTGTTTTCGAAACGGAAAATGATAATAACAATGAGAGTGATAAGGTCCAAAAAGATAATTCTGTTTTAGAAACGGAAAACGATAGTAACAATGAGAATGATAAGGTCCAAAAGGCCTACAAGTACACTTGAGCAAGCATCATGATGCTATATATATAGAATAACTCCACATATGCTATGTTTCTTTACTAGCAATGTGGGACTAAAACATCATATTTCTACTCTCTACTTTCACTTTCACACCTCACTCCCTTGCTGCTTGTAATATTAATATCACTATACTACTTACTTCCACTTCTATGATTGAATACGAGAAGGCATATAATTCAGATGACAACTGATCCTTTTATACATGGGAGAAATTAAAAGGAGGCTTCAATGAGTTCTGTATGCAAAGCCTTTGTGCTGCTAAATTTAAATTTTGTCTGTGAGTTAATCATAGTGTTTCAGTTTAAATTTTGGCTATGGATAAATTTTATATAGTTAACGACATGAACTATTGATCTCTTGCCATAGTGACATTTAGGCAATCGTTGGATTATTTATAAAGTAATACTTCTATAGTTGCAAACATTAGATTTAGGCACACTCACAACTAATTATTAAAAGTACACGAGAAAATATTATGATATCAATAATACTGAACAAAAAATATTATGATATCAATAATACTATCAAAAAATAAACTACTTTGTGATTAAAATGGTTTTGTTGCAATTGTTACATCTAAGCTGATTGTTTTCGGATACGGAATCAAGAAGCCGAAGATAATGTTGATAATTGTCGATGATCTTGTAGCTGTGGACGGCCTCATTGTAGAAAAACTTACAGTTGAGACAATTAATGGGTATATTCAGAGCTGCGACATTGTCTCATTCAACAAAATTTAAGTTTGAGTTTAGCCATTTTCAAGCAGGTAATCAGACTGTTATTTGCTGATACATCATTGTAGATGATTTCACTTGACCTTCCCTTTTGGCCAACTACAGTCTCATCCATAACATATCATTGCATGGGTTATGCAGAACTGTTTGCACTTCACAGAATTTGTGTGTAGTATAGCACTAGCAAGTCCCACATCGGGGAGATTAGGCGAAACTGCGAGGGGAAGTTGTTATAAATTGAAAGTGTATGATATTGGGCAACATACTTACCTGGATGGGGTCAATGGATAATCAAGAAGGTCCATGGCCTAGGTCGGTGACCTCCATTGCACTTAGGAGGGGTGCTTGCCTAAGGTGTTCTCAAGTAGAACAGCCTACATCATAATTTGTTGCTGTGGGGGCCTGCGTTCGCGCGGCCCCCTTCAATTGTAGTCCAAATTTTTTATTTCTTTGGCCATGAAGTACATGATCTTCAGTTTTGGTTAGTTTATTTTGTTCTTCATATAGTTTGTACAATCGAGGAAATATTTTTATTGATAACAATGTGAACCCTAGCAATCATTTTATAATTGAAGAATAAAAATAGAGGCAAAGGAGGATTGGTTTCACATTTCCTCATTTCATCTATAAATAGAGGCAATGTAAGTGAAGGAAATCATCAGAAGCTCAACAAAATACAAAGCTTCAGTATCAAAGCAGAAGTGAAATACAAAGCTTCTGTGTGTGAGAGGAAAAATAGAGTGTTGAGTAAATCCAAAGAGTGTGGGAAAAATACACCGGGTGGGTATCATCTCTATAACTTCTAGGTGCTATAAAATAACAGCATTAGAATAGAAGTAGGTCTCACGGAAAACACTATATTGTATCTCTTGTGTGTGTAAGAGAGTGGAGAGAATATTGTAATATTCTTAAATATAGTGGAATATTTTTCAGAGTTTGTCCCGTGGTTTTTCCCTCGGTATTAGAGGGTTTTCCACGTTAAATATTGGTGTTCATTTTTATCGCTACCGCTGTGCTGCAAGATCCAATCTCTTTTGAATTTTGGAATTTTAATTTACACTTGCATTAAGCTCGTCGAGCCCAACAAAGTCTGTGACAACAAGACCAACACGAAGAAGGTGGAAAAGGTTGTTCGTAGCGTTGAGATTCCCGGTTCAACATTGGGAGCATGTATGTTAAAAGCTTGACATTTTTATATCATCTTTCTTTTTCAATCTACCTTATATAAAAAGTAAATTGCTACAATATCTGATTAAAATGGTTTATTGCAAATGTTACAGCTAAGCTGGTTGCCGTCGGATACAGAATCAAGAAGCTGCAGATCATGTTGACCACTGTTGATGACCTCATTGAAGAAAAACTCAAAGTTGAGCCAATCAATGAGTATGTCCAGATGACATTGTTGCATAGTTTGAGTTTGGCAATTTTCAAGCAGCTGATCAGACTTTGCTGGTAGTTCCCCCCTTCCCCTCTACAATCTTCATTTCGTACCAAATAAACCATGACCTTATGGTCTCACTGATTCGATCACGTTCCATTTTTCAAAACATTGATAGAAGCCTAGTACGAGATATGCTTCACATTCACAGTGACATACAAACAGTTGCTTCACAGTGAGAAAAATCCATATAGGACCCTTAAATTTCAGAATAAATTGGAGTTTATCCACAAAAGCAATTCCAAATTGCATCTCAATACTGAAATCTACACAGGAAAATAAAAATTCAATACCTTAGGCTGCACATAAAATGCAACTCTGACGCAAACACTTAGAAACCATAACCACCACCTATATATAGTTGTCAAATTAATCCAACTATGCAGTCAACTGTCTTAAGGCCCAAGTAATACATATTTCACAAGGCAATGAAACAATCTATTAATGATACTATTTCAGACAGATTATTAAACTGATAGAAGATGGTATAAAAATGTTGAGATGGTACACAACAACTTATTTACTAAACAAATGTAAGGGATGTACAAATATAGATTGGTTCGAGTGACAACCAAATGCTACTACAAACGAAAACAGACAAGATTTTTCCGAACTAAAACAGAATATAAGCAAAAGTGATCCTCCCCAAGGAATCAATTAGACCAACTTGTAGTAACAACTGTTTGCACATAATAGAACTTCATATCCCTTGCCACATGGACACTTGAAAGTAAGGCTTAAACAGTTATCAATCCACTCTACACTAACAGCTTCTTCATAATCATTTCCCAATTCATCCTACAAAAACAAAAATGAACTCATTCAGCATGAAACAACAATTAATCTGAAAGTCGTGTATATATTTTTAACTTGTCACCATAACTACATTACAAACACAATTGCAGCCGCATTTTAGAGAATTTTCAGGTTTCTACAAGGGCATCACAACTACAATTTTAGTCACATCAGCCGCATTTTCCCACAATGTAAAGGTTCACGGTGTAACCACAAGTGCAACTATGATCACATCAACCATTTATTATGATTCTAAGCCAAACTCCCAGATCCTACATAATTAAGTGGGAATAAAGGTAGCTACACTACACATCAGAAACTTTTTTTTTTGAAGAGGCACTACACATCAGAAACTATAATTGAAGGTGTCATCTTCAATAAAGTTCTGTTTTAAAAAAAATCATTTTTACCCTTTAACGTGCCGCTTCTCACATATTGGTAAATTCAAAGCCAAAGGAAAAGTGCACTCAAGGGAAGCACAACACACAGTTGATCAAATAACCTTTTTACTTCAGATATATATGTTAATAAGGGAAAGTCTAGATACTTATTACATTTTTCCACATTCTTCTACATGTACCTGAGATATGACTTTTTCATCTTCAGCAACAAAAGAGTAAAGAGAGTGTTCCTCTTCTTGTTCTTGTTCTTTTTCATCTTCGGCATCAGGAGAGGGCTCTTGTTCATGTTCTTTTTCATCTTCAGCATCAGGAGAAGGCTCTTGTTCTTGTTCCTTTTCATTTTCTTCCTCGTCTTCCATAACTTCATCCCACACTTTCTTTATTTCGTTTAACTGATCCTTCATCCTTTTAAGCCTCTACAAAAATCAAAGAAAACCCATGATTCCAAATAAAAAAAAGATTACTTTTTTAGCAAGAAACACAAGTTTCAACACATACCATTGAGTCAGATTCAGGGGTGGTTTTTTCAGCAGAGTTCAAATAACAAGAAACTGCTTCTTTAACATCAGAAGGATCAATAACTTCAGATATACATCTCCTGATCGGAGGCAGAGTCTGCAAAGCAGTTGACAGCCCTTTAACCGGCATGGATTGATCTGGCAAGGTGCATGGATCGGATACACAGCGGTGAAGAGCATTGCCACGGAGACTGAAAGGAAGTGTAATGGCAGAGAAGCCATTACGGGTGAGATTGCTTGCGTCAAAAGAATGCTTCTTGGATGATGGTTGGTGAGCAGAAGATGACGATGGTGAACGGCGTTTGACAGAGTTGCTGTGAGTGTGACGATGAAGCATTGATGATGTTGGAATAATCATGGATTGTTTCTGTTTGTGAGGGATCAACGTGGATTCTTGTTGAATCTGTAGATCACTCATTCTTCTAAATTGTTTCCTTTTTTGTTTTTGGATTTGAATTTGAACTTTGGTTGTAAAGTAAGTGTGAGTAGCAAAGAGTTATGAAAAAAGAGGGTGAAGGTTAGAGTATATATATAGGAGATAGGATAGGATATGATGATTTGTTGAGGTTTTCAAGGGTAACTGATTTTTGTTGGTTGGTCGGGGACTTGGTTGAAGAGGTGAATCGTTTCTAACACCATTGCTACATCAAACATTGCCAAAAAGCCCCACATCGAATGTTTGGACGTGACAGACATGAAGATATACCTATAAAATCAGAGTAACCTTTTAAGACAAATGAGCATTTAAATTATAGTAGTATATCACTCGTCTTTCTCATTTATTTTTCTCCATTTATGTATTGTTCGTAAGTGGGTGATTTTTTAATGCTTTTAATTTCCGAGATACTAGTAAATTGTAATGTCCAATGTTAGGGCGCTCAGATGATGACAGTGTATTAAAACATAGTTAAAACTATTTAGAAAAAAAAAACTTAACTTAAAAAGTCTTTTTTTAAAGATGCAAAAACAATTTTATTAAAAAGGATCACACCACAAGTATATGTTATACTTTGTTGTTACTAGGTATGTTCAGTTCTCTTCATTTTTGTTCCTCAATAAATTAGCGTTCCCTTCTTTCACTCTTTCCTTTTATAAACAATGAAACATAACTATACAGCTGCATTTGTTAATTACTTGATAAGTTAGTTAGGCCTACGGACCGATATCATGATCTCAATTTGTTTATAGTCTTTTTTTAAAAAAAAATAAGCAGAGCTTGAGATTACAACAAAACTGTTAAAGCAAAATTATAGACCATCGTTGATAAGTTTTGGTTCTAAGCAAACCATTTGTGTAGAATTATTTAGATTTGAGGATGATTAAAGATTTGAAGCATTTTTTAACTCAGAAAATCTTATTTATCAAGAATAATGAAAACTCATGGTTTATTTTATATTTTTTTGAAGGAAAATTCATGGTTTATGAAGACATGAATAACATATATGTGGTGTTTCCTTTCATATTATTTTCAAACTCAACGTATTTTCTGTTTATTTCTTTGTTTATTTTATTTCACTCAAACTCAAGCATGCCCTACAATCATTTTGTACTTTCCACAGGTAAAGTTTGTCTAAGCATCTCCAATTGAACCATATGTAACTTTGTTGAAGAAAGGTACAAGAACTGGTAGTTGGTCTGATCAGACAGAAATAAAGGAGTTCAAAAAGTTCTCTGTTATGTATCAATAATTTAAATAATCAATTAATGAGGCATATATGTTGTGTGATTAATATTGTTATTCTGGAAGGAATAAAAAAAAGTTTTGTAATTTGGTTACTGTAATGATGCCACTATTAGTCCTACTTCACTTTTCTAGTATAGTTGTATGAATGTTATTTGAAGAATATATAGAACTGGAAGTTTCCCAATACTGGGTTGGAGAAATGGTTGAGAAATGACAAGTAGACAGTAGTAGCATTGGAAATGATAAAGCTCATTATAAATTCATTGCGGGTTTTTGTTTGCCTTTGTTATATTTTTTGCTTCGAATTTGAGTCTCAAGCTTCTTTACTATTCTAGCATTTCAGAATATATGCAGTGACACAAAATGGAAGACCTTTGCTTTGGCTACCTTTCTATGTAATTTTTGGATTACTTTGAATTACTTTTAGCATTTTTCATTTATTCTTCTCATAATCAGTTTCTATTTCTTTACTAGAGATGAATGGTTTGTCACTAGGGATCCATTTTTGTAGAGGATACATGTCATGTTCAGAATTTGGTGGTTTCCTTCTCACCTTTTGCCATTGTTTACTTAACCTTTCTGAGCTCATTAGCATCCAAATTGTATGTGTAAGTGTGTGTGAGAGATATGCTTCTCTTGCTGATAGACATAAACTGAAAGAAGAAAAAAAATCACAAACAAATTAATGATCAGCTTCACAAAAAGATTGATAACTAAGAAACCAACCCTGCATTATTAATAATGAAATCAAATCAGTGAATCACTCTAATAGTCTTATTGAAGCAAGACTTCAGGTTCAGCAAAGAAACAAGTCACAAGATTGCACATCTTTATCAATTGGTTCTCTGATAAGTTATTAGTTATAAGTGATATCACAACAAAAATACAAAATTTGGCAGTCGAGTAGCTGTGTGAACAGTTGAGGTCATGACAACTTGATTGAATTATCAATTCCTCAAATGATAAGATGCCATATTTTCTAATTTGCACTTCATACAATGATCCCCTTTTTGATTAAGTGATTACGTTGAGAAAGTGATTCTTTTTCTCAGCTGCAGGTTCCTACCTAGACTACTCCAAATAATGCCTAGTGTAGAAGGGTGAACACTATCTAAGAAGATATAAAAATAATATAAAAGAAAGTGATAAAGGTTTGAAATGGTGATTTTCCCATCAGAAACAGGACAATGGAACAAAAAAGTTGTGTTCTGCCCAAACAGATTTTTACAATCTGCCATTTTGCCGCCGGTAGTAGCACACTAGCACATGAAAACTTTTCATGCTTATGATGGCGATGTTGTTAGCAACTTGAAGACTAACAAGATTGATGGTGTTTATTATGGGTTTCAATCATTGCAGATGATTTCACTTGATCTTCAATATCATAGCATGGGGCTATGCCGAATTGTTTGCACTTTGCAGAATTTGCGTGTAGTATAGCACTAGCAGAGTCCCACATCGGGGAGATTGGGAAAAACCACGGGGGGAAGTGGTTATAAATTGAATGTGTTCTCATGAAGATGAAAAAGATCCATGGTCTAGTTTGGTAACCTCCATTGCACTTAGGAGTGGTGCTTGCCTAAGGTGTTCTCAAGTAGAACAGCCTATATCATAACCTTCTCCTTTTACAACAGTTCGCGCGGCCCCCTTCAATTGTAGTCCAATTTTTGACGGCATTGGCTTTAGATTACCAAGTTTGTTTTCAAGTTTTGGTTAGTTTACTTTGTTGAACAAAGTTTGTTCTTCATATAGCGCGTCAGTTGAGGAGAGATTTTTATTAATAGCAATGTGGAAAGACTTTTGTAATAAATTATTTTATAGGGACTAAAAACAAAATTCTGAATATTTATAGGGACTATTATTAACCCTAAATTAAATTATTTTCGTATGAGCAATGCTATTTCTTGTGAATGAAATAATCACCGAGGAAGAAACACCAATAAAAATTCAATTTTTGCGGATTACATGGAAGTGTGACAACAAGTTAAATTTCATACACGTCATTTGAAATGAATTCAATTTTGTTCACAATATATATCATTTTCCTTTTCGTATATACAATAAGCTATTTTCATTTTTCATAAGCTATCTTGAAAATTAGTTTTTGATCATGACATTAGTTGTTTTCATAAGCTCTCTCGAACAGTCTTACAAGTGCTTATGTCAATAGATAAATTTAAACACTTCAATCCAACAGAATCATTCAACCATATCATTGGGATATCAATTGACAGCTTCCAGCAATTACACTTGCTACAACATCGTGATGTTTTATATATATATATATATATATATATATATATACAGGGCCGGTCCATAGCCCGTCGAGGCTGGGCTATGTCACCGGGCCTCAAATTTTTTGGGGCCCACATTTTTTTTAATACGTGAGGAAAATAATTACTAGTTATATATAATCAAAGTGATGGAATAGCAAGTTATGCATGCGAGCTGTAGTTCATAAACTTCACCATTTCCATGGAGGAAGGTGAGAGAAAACAGAACTTGAAGAAGAAGATAAAAGAGAAAGAAAGAGAAAATTCTATATTCTGATTAATTCCGTTATGAGTTTGTTACAAAGTAACTATATATAGTACAATGAAAGGCTAACAAACTCTTATCTAGGATATAATCATCTAGAGAAGGAACATAGTAGAAACTCTAGGTCAGCATGGAAACTTGCACAGCAAGTTAAGTACAAAGCAAACTATAAGAAGTTTAACAGTAGTGCTGCTGCCACTTTTGGTTTAGTGCGATGTCATGGGTTCAAGTCCCACTTGGGCAATTTTTTTTCTATTTAGTGCCTCATTTTAATTTTTTGGGGCCCAAAATATAATTTTTTTTCTTCAAACCTTAAATGACCAATAACTTCACATATGTTTTGTATCTTTACCAGCGATGTGGGACTAAAACACCATATTTCTACTCTCTTCAATTTCCACACTTCACTCACTATAGTACTTACTTCCATTTCAATGATCGTATTGTATTGTGACAGAATCATTAAAACTATTCTTTTAAAATTTAATTTGCTTAAAGTGTTTAAAACTCATCAAGTGACATTTGAATAGGTGGAAAATCTTTCATCATGCTTGATGTTAAGCCTTGGGACGATGAGACCGACCTGAAGAAACCGGAGAATGTATGTTAAGCTTTAAAGTGTGTACTGTAGGTCGAATTGAGCCTAAAAAATGTGTCTTTGAGAGAAAAACTACTACTCTCTGGTTTAAGGCTATGAAGTGAAAAATAAATAATGTTGATCGATTCATGAATCAAATCGTGGAAGCTAGAGGGTTCCTTGAGTGAGAGATAGTATCACTTAGCAAATTCAGATTTGTTATACTAATGAATTTTGATTGTTTTCACTAAAGATTTGTCATATTATTATACATTACTTGCTTAGTTTTAGCTTTTTTCCCCTCAAAAACAAACTTATTTTCTTTTATAATATTTCAACTTTTACTAGTGTACTTATCAAAACAAAATATTAAACTCTTTGCTGATTTTGTAATTAAATTCCATACGGTGTGATTTCAGTTCACAGAATAAATAAAATAATTTGCACTATTAATTACAACGATTCCGTAGTAGCACAATGGCAGTTTTTCTCAACATCAAGGTTGAGCTAGATATACGGGTTCGACTCCCGTCTACGAAACTAATTTTTTATTTTGATATAAATGGCCTTTTGGTTTGAGTTATGTGGAGGATGTTTATTTTCTTTCACCAAAAGTAAAATTGTGATGTCATTCATTTAATTTTTAGTACTTTTGAGTTTTTGGTAAAAAATAAATAAAGCAATTTCATCTTGTATAATTTAATTTTGGTTTAGATGAACATCTTTTTGTTAACTAATCTAGTGCATCGAATTCACTAGGTGTTCAGGTTTTCAACTTCATTCTTGCATATTACAATGCATTGTCCCTACAAATCAAGTAACATTCATATGAGCAAAAAACAGTATAAGTGGGATGTCCGAGGTTCGAACATTGACCTCTACATATATTATACAATCTCATTGCCAACTGAATAGACCAAATGAACATTTTTTTTACTAAGGTTCAAATAATCTTTTGGTCTTCGTATTATGTTTCAACTAATTTTTTAATTTTTTTTAAAAATAAATAAATAAAAGACTAAAACGTTAATGTGTTTAGGCTTCTGTTTTTAAAAATTGAATTTTCGGTACTCCTATTTACAATTTTAATTATTTTCCGCCTCATTCAGTTTGGCACACCATTTAAGACGAATAGACGATGAGCAAAAGAAAATTTCAAATTTTAGTGGAAACTTTGAAAGTTGTAAAACAGAAGGATAAAAAAAAACTCAATTTTTGAAATGCGGTGGTGGTGGGATGACTAAAACATTAATCTAAACATAATAGGAATATCAAAAGTGTATTTAATTCCTTGGTAAAAAAAAAAACAGCATTTAATTCTTTTTTTTTTACAAAAATAAATTATATTCATTCATTCAAATTGATATTATATATCGATACAATGGAAATTCGCTAAAAATAAAAATGATGAATTTGCGAACAAACTCACAATATCCATGTTAATAACAAAAAACAACATAGTTCAAAAGCCTACACATATGACTATATTCAAATCTCTAGAATACTCATGTATCCGGATCTGCAACGCGGACGACGCCAAAGTCATTGATTGGATTTGTACTGGATCGAGGTTGATCTGACAATCTGAACCGAACAAATATTTGAACAAAACAAGAAAGACAAACAACACAACACAAAGACGACGAACAAACCAACATCCCACTAAGACGACAAAATCACAAAATAAAAAACGAAATAGATGTGAAAAATCACTTATTTAATATTTAAATAAAAAGAAAAAAGAAAAACGAGTTAAGGGGTAATTTTGGGTCACGTTACAATAGAAAAACATCAATCAAAAGAAAAAGTTGAGTATTTTATGTGTGGCCCATTACTCCATTTGATTCTCAACAAAAAATTAGTTAATTTTGATTTTTAACAATAAATTTATTTTATTTAAAAAAACAATAAATTTATTTATTATGGACTGATAGTTTCATTTATATTTTTTTAATAATGATATCTATCTTTCAGGATGTAAATATTTGTGCATACGTGTGTGTATAAATGATTAAACATGTATTTGGTCCTTGGAAATACGTGGATTTTGTTTCCTTTTTAATCTCTATAAAAATATATTTTTGATTTCAGTTCTTGCAAATTTATCTTGTTTTGTAGGCAACATAAACAACAACCAAGTCTTATCCCATTAAATAGGGTCGGTTACATGGATCAAATTACACTATAGTATTCTATTATAAACCATATTTGGATCTAACTTATTGACCTCTAAATCTTTTATAATAGTTTCTTTTATAATTCTCCTAGGTCTTCCTCTACCTCTTTTGACCCAACTCTCCTCCATCTAATCTACTCTTCTTACGACGGCATCTACTTGTCTTTGAAGTAGATAAAATAGTCACAAGGAGGGGGGTTTGAATTGTGACCCTTTAAAAATTATCCTGAAACTTAAAAGTGATTCTCAAATTGTTTACTTGGAATAGTTAAGTTAACCTTCTGACTTCAGAACGTTCTGAAGTTCATAAACAAAAATTATTTAATAAAGTAAATGTGCAAGTGTGTGTTGTGTATATTGTAATTAAAGAGTATTGAGAAGAAGGAAAGAACACACAGAGAATTATAGTGGTTCACCCAATGTGGGCTAGTCCACTCCTCACAATCTTGTAAGAGTTTCCGGTATGAAGCTTGAGATAACCTCTCAAGTCCTGCACCTTACAATCTTTGTTCACCTGAACAATTACAACTCTGTATTCTCTAAGCCTCAGCAGGCTTGCACCTTCTTGCTAAGTTAACCACTTAGACTTTTACAACCTTTGCTCAAACTAACACTTTAGTACCCCTAAAGCTAGATGAGACTTTGCTACAATTTGTATGGATGTTGAATGTTTGTGAATCAAACAGAAGAGGAGGAAGAAGAAGTTATCTATAAAAGAGATAACAGAGATAATTTATGTACACTACAAAGAAGGTAAAAAAAGTCTTCAGTGATGATCAATTTAATTGCAAGAGCTTCAAACAAAATCAAGTTGTTTTCTCGTATGCTTTGCAATGGTGCAAGTTTTGCTAAGACCTTGATCTCTATTTATAGAGTCATAGGGCTCATATAGCCGTTGTAGGATGTCCAATGGTGTTATGCCATGTGTTCTGGGTCCCACAAGCTTTTACTTGAAATTCTTGGCAAACATTCTGATCACTGATGAACATCAGAATGTTGTTGTGTTCATGATGATCTTCATCTGGGTTCATCATGATCTTCATCTGGGTTCATCATGTATGAATGAACACATGAATTTCTGGGCGTGTCATATGCTTTTCATATGAGTTTCTGGGCAATAACCAAAGTATGAGCTTTTCCACATACATCAGAAAGTTACTTTCCCAGATTTGCCTTGGGACTGGTACATGAGAGATATAGTGGGATTCTGCATCTTCATGCCCATGCTTTGAGAGATTGTGTGGTCCATGTACTGTACCAACTCCCATGCGTGTCTATCTCTTATTGAACAGGATAGATTTGCTTTGCTCTTGCTTTTTGCTTTTCACCTACTGTACTGTTCATTAAGTAAGCATGTGCAGAGCTGAACATTCTGACCATCAAAATGTTCCATCTGTTTCACTTAGGATGATTTGTAAGACTACCATTTGATGTAATCAAATCCTAATAGTGAAACAATAATGAAGAACAATGATATTAACATCTAGGATGATATTCCCTTGTGGAATATTCCTAGTACATCAATGTTCATAGTCTTAAATGAACATTGAGTATCCTTAATGCATTTGAAAATATTATCCACATGAAGGACATTTCAGTTAAATAAGTTTACCATATTTTGAGACAAAATGAGCAGCTGGATTGTGCCCCGTTATAGAGTTAGTTTCGAACAAAACAATATCTCTTAAAGTATGTCTTCTTGTATGGAGAACTTTGCATAAGGGAATTCGGATCAAAGACAATTAGCCTCGTCGTGGGGTTGTTTATTCGGGCTCTTTTTTGTTTTCTGATGGGCGGAAAAGAGGAATATATAAATCATTTGTTATCGGAATATGATTTATTTAAAAGCATTTGGACTTGTGTTTTACATTGGTTGGTGATTTCTTCTATTCTTCTGGGATATGTCTCCACGCACACAGTGCAATTTGGTGGTTCTCATTTATTCATGAGGGATATTAGTCACTGTTTTCAGGTGATCTAGTTGGCTTGTCTCTGGGTCATTTGGATGGAGAGGAACTCTCGTATCTTCTCCAAAAAAAAATTGTCTTTTTGATCACTTTCTTGATAAGATTAAGCTTCATTTTTTGTGGTTGTTAAAGGCACACACGCGCTAAATGTTGAGAAGTGAACAATTATGAGTACGAGTCCACCCTAAGAAATTAAATGTCCTTGTCCTATTTTACCATTTCAATTGTATTTACATGACAATTTTTTTATATTGTTAATGCATATTAAATAGGCTCTAAGTATAGTCCAAAATACTGTTTAGATACTTTTATGAAAAAATGCCACGAATAGACATAAACTATGAATAGACACAAAAAATAAAAAAGAACAATGGTCTCTCTATGTATATTTTAATTATTTTGCGTAGAAAGACAAGTCTTTCGCAGTAGCTCATCGTAGATGATTATTTTTATTTTCAATTTTTTAAAAAAGCACTTTTCTTATTCCAAAGCAATCTTTCAATGGTTTTATTGTGATTAAATGAACACTCGAAATTTCATTGTCTTTATTGCTTAAATCAGTAACTTATTTGTTTGATCATATATCCAATTTTTGGGAGTTTATTATCATTTTTGTCCAAAAAAAAATGTCATACATCTAGTATTTTTACTTGAATAAATAGTCTATTTGGTTCATAAACTATTAACATCTCATAAATTTAGTCACTAAACTATTAAAATCAATTTCTTAAAAAAAAAAACTATTAAAATCAATTAAAAGATTCATAAGTTATTCTTTCATCTAACTATTTAGCCCCTTTATCCTTATTTATTAATTTTGTTAGGTCTGCAGCAATTTAACCTAATATTTTTCCGTTCATTTGCTGTATTAGGTTAGCAGTAATTTAACCTAACAAATTTCATCTAAAAAAATGCATCGCACCAATTTCATGCTTTTTTTTTACAATATTTTGTACACTTTTTTTTTAAGGAAATATTTTGTACACTTATTTAATACTAAAAAAATGCATCGCACCAATTTCATTCCTATCCTGTTGCCTTTTTTTTGACAATATTTTCTAACTGATTTAATACGTTTACAAACAGAATACCCTAATCCTTATTTCTTAATTTTGTTAGGTCTGCAGCAATCCCTTTACAATAAACTTGTGCGGAGCACGGGTCAAAAATCTAGTTAATAAAATAACTATTTAGTCCCTCATTCATGATAGTTTAAAGACTAAATGGATGTATTTTTCATATCTTAGGAATATTTTAGTTGATTTTTATAGTTTTGGGATTAACTTGATAAAAAAATAATAGTTTAGGGATCAAATTGACTATTTATTTATTTATTTATTTATTTTATATGAACTTTTTATCCTCTGCGCACAAATATTGAGACTAATATTTCAACAAAATTCTTTTCAATAGATTCAACATTGTACTCTCATGGTTATATTCAAACTAAAGATATTTGATTAAGGTAGAAGCGATTTTTTACCATCTCATTAAAGTGTTTTTGAGTTATTTTTATTTATATTAAAAACATATAAAATAAATTTATCAACACATTTCGTGCAATATACTACATAAAATTTTAAAATAGTATATTGAAAAACAGTGATTAAAATGCTAAAGTTTCAAGTCAAACAAATGTCCAAATCAGAATTCATGACTTACTTGTATAAAAGGGTGGCATAAAGTTGGTAGGCCTAAAATACATTAGAGGACAAAATCAATTATACTAGGACATATATATCATCACCCTGTCGTGGTTTTTAAAGGCTATTTCATATTGTTTCCGGTATAGGCAAGGCTATCTGTCTACTTCAATGATCAATGGTCCTGCCTAATTTTGGTGGATCCATTCAAATTTTACAATAATGACGATATCTATTATCTGTCCCTCATGCATGACCAGAATTTTTCAAAATATAAAAAGTTTGAATATTTTAATGTCCATCATATTTAAGTTTAAGATAGTAAACTCATTCGGTTAATAAAACTAATTAGTCATCATGCTGAAGTTGAGTCTAGCAGAAATGACTAAACTTTCACAATTTAACAAAGGCTTAATTGCACTTTTACCCCCTATATTTTGCCAATTGTGCGATTTTGCACCCCATAGTTTTAAACGAGCGATTTTGCACCCCATCCTTTTCCCCCTTTCTGATTTTATGGTCCCCATGATATTTA